>Ga0208888_100024_pt1 | contig 161884 bp, 140 predicted proteins | sample LakWasM115_HOW13_2_FD_183929 | JGI IMG/M metagenome (GOLD analysis project Ga0208888, IMG submission 183929) | Freshwater sediment methanotrophic microbial communities from Lake Washington under simulated oxygen tension - Sediment Metagenome... | ecosystem: Environmental > Aquatic > Freshwater...
TCCAACGACCATCTGTGCCAATAGCAGCGCCACATTCACTTTTACAGGAACTCCGAATGCTACAGTAACGTACAACATCAACGGCGGAGCGAACCAAACGGTAACGCTAAACGCCTCGGGTACGGCTACCATCAGCGGCACGTACACCACCAATACAACCATTAACATTGTTAGTGTCGCCAGCGCAGGCACACCGAGTTGTATCAACCCACAAACCAGCAGTACCACACTGACCATAGTTCAACCGCCAATTCCCGGTAACAATGCATCCGTTACACTTTGTGTTTTGAGTCCGTCAGTTAATTTATTTACGTTGTTAGGTCCAACAGCCCAAACAGGCGGAACATGGTCACCAGCTTTAACTAGTGGGACAGGAGTGTTTAATCCTGCGGTTGATCCTTCAGGGACTTATACTTATACATTAAATGGTACAGCACCATGTACTAATGTTAGTGCCAATGTACAAGTTGTTGTTAATCCGGTGCCGGATGCAGGAAATAATGGCGTTTTAGCTATTTGTTCAAACCAAAGTCCGGTAGATTTATTCGCCTCACTAACCGGGACACCGCAATCGGGTGGAACATGGTCGCCACCATTAAATAGCGGAACGGGAATATTTAATCCGGCTGTTGATTTATCCGGAGTTTATACTTATACCGTTAGTGGTGTTTCACCTTGTGTTGATGATACAGCTACGGTTTCGGTAACAGTTACTCAAGGTCCGGAAGCCGGAACAGACAATACAATAACACTTTGTGTTGACAGTCCTTCTCAGGATTTAGCATTGTTGTTGGGGGTTAACTCTCAACCTGGCGGTGTTTGGTCACCTGCTTTGGCCAGTGGAACCGGTGTATTTAACCCAGCTGTAGATGCGGCAGGAGCTTACACTTATACATTGTCGGGAACGCAACCTTGTGATAACGATAGTGCCGTCATAACTGTTGTTGTTAATCCTGTTCCTAATGCAGGAGATAATAGCAGTATTGTTTTATGTGAAAATAATCCTTCCCAAGATTTATTTACTTTGCTTGGTGCAAATGCTCAGTCAGGCGGAACTTGGTCACCGGCATTAGCCAGTGGCACAGGAGTTTTCAATCCGGCTGTTGATTTGGCAGGTACTTACATTTATACAGTAGGCGGAGGTTTATGTAGTAGTGATACAGCAACGGTTTCAGTTGCTGTAAGTCAAGCGCCTAATGCTGGTGGAGCAGGGCAAGTACTGAATGTTTGTGAAAGTACCACAGCTATTGATTTAGCAACCGGATTAGACGGTACCCAAGACACTGGCGTTTGGAATGACGATGATACTACAGGAGCATTATCCGGATCCATTTTTAATCCAACTATTGTTGGTGTTGGAACTTATCATTTTACTTATACGGTGACCGGAAATACTCCTTGTGCTAATGCTTCTTCTACGGTAACTGTGGTTGTTAATCCATCACCGATAGCAGGGGTTTCATCAACTATTTCGTTCTGCGCTACCGATAGTACTCAAGATTTATTTCCTTTGTTAGGTAATACGGCTCAAACAGGCGGAACATGGTCACCTGCATTAGTTAGTGGAACGGGTGTGTTTAATCCTGCTGCTGATACTCAAGGCATTTATACCTATACTGTTTCAGCTCCTTTTTGTGCTTCAGTTTCAGCTATCATAGATGTTACAGTTTTTCAACCGGTGAGTTCAGGCGGCATTGGGCAAACTTTAAATAGTTGTGTTACTGAAACTTCAATAGATTTAACTTCCGGGCTCGACGGGACTCAAGGAGTTGGAGTATGGAATGATGATGATACTACAGGAGCGCTCACAGGATCCATTTTTAATCCAACTATTGTTGGTGTTGGAACTTATCATTTTACTTATACAGTAACTGGAAATGCTCCTTGTGCTAATGCTTCTTCAACGGTAACGGTAATTGTGCATCCGTCACCAATCGCAGGAACTGATGGTGTATTGACGGTTTGTTCAACAGATGGTTCTCAAGATTTATTTGGATTGTTAGGTTCAACAGCCCAAACCGGAGGGACGTGGTCGCCTGTATTAGCCAGTGGAACAGGAGTGTTTAATCCGGCTGTTGATACACAAGGCGTTTATACTTACACTGTTTCTTCTGCTTTTTGTGCATCGGTTTCTGCAGACATAAATGTTACCGTGAATCCGGCTGCCAATTCCGGAGGTGTGGGGCAAACAATAACAACTTGTGTCAACATAACGTCATTAGACTTAACAACGGGCTTAGATGGGACTCAAGGTACAGGAACTTGGACTGACAATAACAGTACAGGTGCTTTAACCGGTAATGTGTTTAATCCATCTACAGCAGGAGTTGGAACCTATACTTTTACCTATACAGTAATAGGTACAGCACCATGTTCTAATGCAGCGTCTACTGTAACTGTTGTCGTAAATTCGGTGCCGAATGCCGGTGCATTTAGCGGAGCAGTGACACTGTGTTCAAGTGTCGGTGTCTTAGATTTAGCATCTTTACTAAATGGAGAAGATATCGGTGGTGTTTGGACAGATGCTACATCGCAAACTGTCATATCACCAATATCCATTGTGAGTTTTGCTGCCGGAACTTATTCTTACACGTATACGGTGACTAACACTTGTTCTACAGATACTGAAAACGTACAGTTTACGATTTTACCTAATCCGCAAATGGCCAGTTTTAATATTTCGACATCACCTGCTTGTTTAGGGTCTGATGTAGTGGTGAATTTGAATGGAATGACAGATGGAACTTATACTTTAACCTATGACTTAATCGGTGCAAATACTGCTGCAGGTCAAACCGCTACTGTAACCATAACCGGTGGTGTAGGAAGTTTTACTATTCCGGCGTCTCTGTTGCCTAATATCGGAACTACAGTTGCCAATTTCACGACCATTTTAAATACAGCGACCAACTGTTCTATAACCTTGGTAGGAGTAGCGACTCAAATACTGGTTCGACCTTTGGCCGACATTGATACCACAAACTTGAGTTCAACAGCAGTTTGTTATGGCACCGATATAGTAGTTGCTATTTCCGGAGCTACTAACTTACCGGACGGAGTATATCAGTTCAATTATTCTATTCCGGGGACCAATCCGACTTCTAACAACTCGGGCAATGTTACCATAACCGGTGGGGCAGGACAATTTATAGTTCCAGCAACCATTTTTAGTTCGGCCGGAAATTACACCATGACTATTTTCGGAATAATTGCCACTACTGGTTGTACCAATACTTCTGAGAGTGCTTCAGTATCTTTAGTAATTAATGCGTTGCCAAGTTTGCAAAACGCAACAGTTACGGTACAAGATACTTGTGCCAATTTTGCCAGTTTGGTTACCATTTCCGGAGCCAGCAACTTAGCGGATGGTGATTATACTTTAACCTACCAATTGTCAGGAGCTAATACCGCAACTACATCGCTTACCATCACTATTAGCGGTGGGAATGGAAGTTTCAGTATACCAGCATCGGAATTGGTAAATAACGGAACAACAACATTAACAATCGACCAACTCGATTCGGTAACCACTACTTGCGGTGTCACCGGAACTATTATTCCTCCAATTGATTTCAATGTTATGCAGTTGGGTACACCGCAACTCATCCAAGATGGTAATCTTTTCTGTGAAGATGATAACCCAACTATTGCCAACTTATCGGGTAATTTGGTCGGTTTCCCAACCGTAATTTGGTACAACGCAGCAACGGGTGGAACGGCTTATAGTGCTACTGATTTATTAGTTCATGGTACTACTTACTATGCGGCTTTAACCACAGCAAGTGGTTGTGAAGGAGCAGTTCGATTACAAGTTACGGTTGATTTGACCGTATGCGACGACATCCTGATTCCGGATGGTTATTCGCCTAACAACGATGGTATCAATGATACTTTTGAAATTGAAAACTTGGCGACCATCTATCCGAATTTCAAATTAGAAGTCTACAACAGATATGGTAACCTGATTTACACCGGAAACAGAAATACGCCAAATTGGGACGGAACCACTACAGTTAGCGGTTTGAACTTAGGCAATAACATATTGCCAAACGGGGTTTATTTCTATATACTCTATTTTAATGACGGTGTTCGAAAACCGGTTCAAGGAAGAGTTTATCTAAACAGATAATGAAGATGCGTACAACTAAACTATATATGATTCGATACTGCTTTGTAAGCTTGCTTTTGGCATTGTGTTCTTCCAAAATGGCAGCCCAGCAAGATCCGCAATTCACCCATTACATGTACAATATGAGTGTCATCAATCCGGCTTATGCTACCGAAGATAAAGACATCATCAAAATGGGAGGCATCTATCGTGCCCAATGGGTTGGTATTGAAGGCGCGCCCACTACCCAGTCTTTTTTCGTACACAAACCGGTTTCAAAAAAAGTAGAATTAGGCTTGTCTGTAGTTCACGACGAAATTGGCAATGTGGTGAACGAGAGTAACATCTTTGCCGATATTGCATACGTATTATCCTTATCGGAAAGTACAAGATTGTCTTTCGGGGTGAAAGCAGGTGTAACGCTATTCAGTACTAATTTCAACGGATTCCAATACACCGATCCGCTACCGGATCCGGCTTTTCAGAATAATTTGAGTCAAACGTTTCCTAACGTTGGTGCCGGGACTTATTTGTTTGGCGATAATTACTATTTAGGCTTTTCAACGCCCAATTTATTAACTACCAAACACCTCGAGAATACTAACGGTATCACAACTAGCGGCGTGGAGGCGATTCATTATTTCTTAACCGGTGGTTATGTCTTTACCTTTAACGGCAACGACAATTTTAAAGTGAAGCCGGCTTTTATGGCCAAAGGAGTCGCTGGAGCACCGCTTTCGGTTGATTTAACCACCAACGTACTAATTAACAACAAGTTTGAAGCCGGTATTGGCTATCGCTTAGATGATTCGGTAAGCGGATTAGCCAGTTTTTATGTAACGCCAACGCTTAGAATTGGTTATTCTTACGATTATACGCTTACTAATTTGAGAAACTTCAATAATGGTTCACATGAGGTTTTTGTGTTGTTTGATCTCAATTTAGGTCGAATGTCATCCGGAAAAGGATATGATAAATCACCAAGATTCTTCTAAAACGGATACTATGAAAAAAGTCATTTACCTATTATTTATTTTTTGCAGTATCACCACTCTTTTTGCCCAAAAGAAAGTCAGTGCCAAACAAGCCCATGCCTTGTTCAATCGCAAAGCGTATATCAAGGCTGCTGTTGCCTACGAACAATTACCGCAATCCCGTGAAGTGTTGCAAAACTTGGGAGATTGCTATTATTACAACTTTCAAATGGACAACGCAGTTCGAGCCTACGGGCAGTTGTTTTTTACTTTTAAAGACAGCGTAAAGAAAGACGTTTATTTCCGTTATGCCAACGCACTTAAAGGTGCCAAAGATTTTGATAAAGGCGACGCCATCATGTCGGAGTATCTCGGCTATGAGCAAAACACGCCTAAGTTCATGAAGAATGCTACTCGAAATATTCCCGACAGTTACAAACTCGAAATGATGTCGAAGAACAAAACCAACGGCGATTTCGGAATTGCTTTCTACGGCGAAAAAGTGACTTTTGCGTCACTTCGAAATGCCGAAGGCGACCAATCTTACAATTGGAACGATCGGCCTTATCTGGATTTGTTTATGGCGACTGTAAACGATAAAGGCCAATTGGTGCAAATAGAACCTTTTCCGGAAAGCATCAATACCAAAAAGCACGAAAGTAATGCTACATTCAGTGCCGATGGCAAAATCATGTACTTCAATCGTACCGGAGAAAAACAGGTCGAAGTCAACAACGAAAAAGTAGCCACCGTAAAAATTTACAAAGCCGAATTTGTTGACGGTAAATGGACTAATGTTAAAATGTGCTCATTCTCCAGCGATGAATATTCGGTACAACATCCTTTCTTAACCAAAAACGGCAAAAAATTATACTTCGCCAGTGATATGAAAGGTACAATTGGTTCGATGGATCTTTTTGTAGTCGATGTTTTAGAAGATGGCACTTACAGTCAGCCTCGAAATTTAGGCGAAACCATCAACACCATTCACCGTGAACAATTCCCTTTTGTAACCGAAGACGGAACGCTGTACTTTGCTTCCGATGGCCATCAGGGTAATGGGAATCTGGATATTTTTATGAGCTATAAACTTTCGGAAACAGAATTCGATAAACCGCTCAATCTCGGGTCTACCATCAACAGCGAGATGGACGACTTCAATTACATCCTTGATGAAGTCAACAACAAAGGTTATTTTGCTTCTAACCGAACCGGAGACGACAATTTGTACACCTTTGTTCGTGAAGATAACAAACTGCAATATTTGGTTGAAGGTGAAGTGCGCGATTTGAAATCACTGGAACTTTTACCGGGCGCAACGGTAAAATTGTTCAATGACAAAGGCGAGTTGTTGGAAGAAGTTGTAGTAGGGAAAGACGGCGATTTTACCTTTAACACCGAGCCAAATAAGAAATACAAAATCATGGCTTTCAAGGATTTTTATATTCCTGCCGAAGCCGAGTTTGATACCAGTCAGAAAGGTAAAGTTTATCTCGATTTACAAATGAAAGTCGAGTCCTATTACGACGCCGAAGACATCATCAACAAAAAAGATGACGGTACAGTATTGATTGAATTGGAGAATATTTACTTCGATTTAGACAAATGGAACATCAAGCCGCAAGCTGCACAAGTTTTGGATGTGTTGGTTGGCTTGTTGAAAAAATACCCATACATGGAAATTCAAATCGGGTCGCATACCGATTCCAGAGCTTCGGAAATTTACAACTTAAGATTGTCCAACCGAAGAGCTGCATCTGCCTTAGAATATTTGGTGCAAAACGGTATTGAAAGACGTCGCTTGAAATCGGTAGGTTACGGCGAAAGCAAGCCGCTAATCATTTGTCCGAAAAACGATTGTACCGAAGCCGAACACGCCACCAATCGTAGGTGTACATTTATGATTCTGAAATAAAGTTAGTTGTTTTAATGTTGTTTTTAAAATTGGGAATTTGCCAAATGCACGCTTTAACGAGTGTGCATTTGTTTTTAAGACCTAACTTTAGATTAACACTAATAGTGGTTAGGATTGGGATGTAATTCCTATTTTTGTCATTCAATTTTATATCATGAAGAAAGTACTTTCACTCCTTTTTGTTGTTGCCGTTACCCATTTGTATGCCCAGCAAAAACCCAAATTAGTGGTCGGTATTGTTATCGATCAAATGAAAACCGAATACCTCTATCGTTTTCAAAACGACTTCTCGGAAAATGGTTTCAAGCGATTGATGAAAGACGGGTTTACCTTCTACAACATGCATTACAATTATATGCCTACTTACACAGCGCCCGGCCATGCTTCCATTTACACGGGAACAACACCGGCTTTGCATGGTATAGTGAGCAACGAATGGTTCCATCGGACGCTCAAAAAAGAAGTGTATTGTACCGATGATGACAGTGTGACTACTTTGGTGCCCGGAACCGAAAAAGAAGGCAAGATGTCGCCTAAAAATTTGCAAGCTACTACCATCACCGACGAATTAAAATTAGCGACCAACTTCAAGGGCAAAGTCATCGGGATGAGTATCAAAGATCGTGGTGCCATTCTTCCGGCCGGCCATTTTGCCGATTGGGCATTTTGGTACACCAAAACCGGTGAATTTATTTCGAGTTCTTTCTACGGAAAAACGCTGCCGAATTGGGTAACCGAATTCAACCAAGAAAAACAATATTTACCTTATATCAACAGCGGTTGGAATTTGCTGAAACCGGCTGAAACCTACAACGAAAGTTTGGCAGACAACAACAATTACGAAGGCAAACTCTACAAAAAGCTACCGGTTTTTCCCTATAATTTAAAAGAAATGTACGATAGCAACGATGCCGGTGTGTTGCGCGTAACGCCTTTCGGGAATGATGTGTTGGCCAATTTGGCCAAGCGCGCCATCGAGAAAGAAGCATTAGGTCAAGATGAGATTACGGATTTTTTAGCGGTGAGTTTTTCTTCTACCGATTATATCGGTCATACTTTCGGACCGCGTTCTATAGAAATTCAGGATACCTATTTGCGCTTGGATTTAACCATAGCCGATTTTTTGAATTATTTGGATAAAACGGTTGGGAAAGGCAACTACTTGGTTTTCCTCACCGCTGATCATGCTTGTGCCGAAAATTCCACCCATTTAAAAGAACACAAATACCAAGTAGACAATATTAGTTATAAAGAGGTTACTAAAGATTTAATTGCGTTTTCCGAGCAAACTTTCGGTGTGAATTTGTTGTTGAAATACGATAGTTACAATGTGCATTTCGACAAAGACATCATCAAAAGCAAAGGTTTAGATTTGGCCAAAGTGAAGCAAAGCTTTAAAGATTTCCTTTATACCAAAAACTATGTAAAGCGCGTGTACACCGAAGAAGAGATCTTGACTTCAGGTGCTAATGACATGCTATTAAGTTTTGTATTTAAAGGATACGATCCAACGCAAAACGGCGATTTGTATTTTGTATACAAACCCGGCTATGTAGAATATTCTGCAACCGGTGCAACACATGGTTCTCCGTATGCTTATGATACCAATGTGCCTTTAATTTTTTACGGCTGGAACATTAAAAGCGGCGAGTCGTACCAGAAAAAAGTGATTACGCAAATTGCGCCAACCTTGTCTAAAAAACTCAAAATAACCTTGCCTAATGCCACGGAAAGTGAAGTGCTGGAGGAAGTGTTAGGGAAATAAAAGAACAAAAAATAAAAACCCCGAATATTAATTCGGGGTTTTCTTTTATACTTCAACCATAATTTGGTTTTGCAATAAATCTTCAAAAGTTTCTCTTTGTCGGATCAGATGACCTTTGCCGTTTTTCCACAACACTTCGGCCGGTTTGAAACGCGAGTTGTAGTTGGAAGCCATCGAGAAACAGTAAGCGCCCGCATTTCTGAAACACAAGGTGTCGCCTTCATGAATTTCAGCTATGCGACGGTTGCTAGCAAATGTATCAGTTTCACAAATATAACCTACTACAGTGTAAAAACGCTCTTTGCCTTTAGGATTGGAAATGTTTTCTATGCTGTGTTGCGACCCGTAAAACATCGGGCGGATTAAATGGTTGAATCCGCTGTCTATTCCGGCAAAAACTGTCGATGTGGTTTGTTTGATTACATTCACAGTCGCCAAAAAGTAACCGGCTTCGCTTACCAAAAACTTGCCCGGTTCAAAGGCTAGAGTGAGTTCACGACCGTATTCTTTTTCAAAGGCCAAAAAGCGTTTGGTTAATTTTTTTCCTAATTCTTCAATGTCGGTTTCGATATCGCCTTTTTTGTAAGGTACTTTAAATCCGGAACCAAAATCTAAGAAGTCTAATTGTTGGAATTGTTTCGCGGCATCGAACAAAATTTCAGCGGCGTACAAAAACACTTCAATGTCCAAAATATCAGAACCAGTGTGCATGTGAATCCCGTTGATGTGCATCTTAGTGTTTTCTACAATGCGCAAAATATGTGGAATTTGGTAAATGGAAATCCCGAATTTACTGTCGATGTGTCCCACCGAAATATTCTCATTGCCGCCGGCCATAACGTGCGGATTGATGCGGATGCAAACCGGAACAGTTGGGTATTTGGTGCCGAAATGTTCTAAAACCGATAAGTTATCAATATTAATTTGAACGCCTAGTTTTGCTACGGCTTCTATTTCTTCAAAAGAAACACCGTTAGGGGTAAAAATGATTTTGTCGGGTGTAAAACCGGCATGCAGTCCTAATTGTACTTCTTGCAAGGAAACGGTGTCCAATCCCGAACCCAAGTTCTTCAAAAGCTTCAAAACAGAAATATTAGACAAGGCCTTCATAGCATAGTTGATGCGAAGCTTCTCCACCTTGGCAAAAGCATTCGTCAAACGTTTGTACTGAAATTCGATTTTTTCAGCGTCATACACATACAAAGGATTCCCGAATTCTTGGGAAAGCGCTACTAAATCTGTTGTTTGTATCATAGAATTTTAAATTTGTGCAAAACTAAGTCGCATGACGCGCAAATCCAAAGAAAAACGCCACGTTAACAACTCTTTAAGTGATTTCTGGTTCAGATTGTTATGGCGTTTCTTCGGGAAATCAAATAGTTTAGGTTAAATGTATTATGGTGGATGTAACCAAAAGCGATACTACGGCTGTATTAGTCAATGCTTCTACTGATGCGGTATTATTTTTTCGTAACTAAATCTACTAAATTGATATACATTTCTTTTTGGTTTGAGACTAATTAATTACTTTTGTCACACATTTGCCGAATTCATTTTCGGCATTGCAACACAAAAAATCTTCATTATGAACATTCACGAATATCAAGGAAAAGAAATTTTAGCCAGTTACGGAGTAAGAGTACAACGCGGCATTGTGGCTAACAGCCCGGTTGAAGCGGTAGCAGCTGCTAAACAGTTAACGGCAGAAACCGGAACAGGATGGCACGTTGTTAAAGCGCAAATCCATGCCGGAGGAAGAGGAAAAGGCGGCGGCGTTAAGTTGGCCAAAAACTTGCAACAAGTAGAGGAATTGTCTGAGCAAATCATCGGAATGATGCTGAAAACACCTCAAACACCACCGGAAGGAAAAAAAGTTCACAAAGTATTGATTGCTGAAGATGTTTACTATCCGGGAGAAAGTGAAACCCAAGAGTTCTACATGTCGGTTTTATTAAACAGAGCCAAAGGAAGAAATATGATTATGTATTCAACCGAAGGCGGAATGGACATTGAAGAAGTAGCCGAGCATACACCGCATTTAATCTTTACTGAAGAAATTGATCCTGCTGTAGGATTGCAAGGTTTCCAAGCCAGAAGAATTGCTTTCAATTTAGGGCTTTCCGGGAATGCTTTCAAAGAAATGGTGAAGTTCGTTGAGTCTTTGTACAACGCTTACATTGGTTCAGATGCTTCTATGTTTGAAATCAATCCGGTTTTAAAAACATCCGATAACAAAATTATGGCCGTTGATGCCAAAGTAAATATTGATGACAACGCTTTATACAGACAACCAAAATACGCTGACATGCGCGACATTCGTGAGGAAAATCCAATCGAAGTAGAAGCCAAAGAAGTTGGGTTGAACTACGTTGACCTTGACGGAACCGTTGGTTGTATGGTAAATGGTGCCGGATTGGCAATGGCTACTATGGACTTAATCAAATACGCAGGATTCGAACCGGCTAACTTCTTAGACGTTGGAGGAACTGCTGATGCGAAACGTGTGGAAACGGCTTTCCGTATCATTTTGAAAGATCCGAACGTAAAAGCTATTTTAATCAACATTTTTGGTGGTATCGTTCGTTGTGACCGTGTAGCTCAAGGTGTTGTTGATGCTTACAAAAATATGGGAGATGCGATTAAAGTGCCAATTATTGTTCGTTTGCAAGGAACCAATGCAGAAATTGCTAAGGAATTAATCGACAATTCAGGAATGCCAATCTTATCTGCGGTACAATTCCAAGAAGCAGCTGACCAAGTTAAAGCCGCTTTATCATAATATTGTTTTAAACCAATATAGAGAATCCCGAGTTTTGGCTCGGGATTTTTTTTGTCAAATTCTCAACTAAAGTTGGTAAATACTCATTTGCTGTTTTTCCCTCCGAATGGAAATCTTACATTTGTTATATAGCATTGACTTTATTATCATGAGAAAACTTTACCCTTTCATATTGGCTTTTTGGTGTACAGCCTATTTTTCGGTTGAAGCCCAAAATACCAAAGCTGACAGCTTGATAACAGTGCTTGGCAAAACCAAAAACGACATCGATAAAGCACAATTGCTCAATGCTATAGCCGATGCTTATAAGACTTCTGATCCCAAATCGATGAAGGTTTATGCCCAAAAAGCTTTCGATTTGGCTCAGAAAACAGACTACCAATTGGCCAAAGGGAATGCGTTGTTGAATTTAGGAAACGCTAATATTATCTTAGGCGACTATCCCAAAGCATTACGCTATTTTACCGATGCGCAGCATGTATTTGAAAATGCCGCTGCAGTTACTGATAAAGAGCAGCAAAAAGGTTTAGCCAAAGCGTTGGGTAGTATTGGAATTGTCTTTTCGGAACAGAGCAATTATGCCAAAGCATTGCAGTATTATCTCAAATCGGTTACCATTTACGAGCAACTTCGTGACGAAGAAAAATGCGCCAAACTATACAATAATATCGGTATCGTTTATAAATCGTTAGCCTCCGATTTTAAAGCCTTGGCCTATTTTGTCAAAGCACAAAAAATACAAGAGCAATTAGCCGATCCGAATATAGGCATTACGTACACCAACATTGCCAATACCTATTTAAAGCAAAACAATCCGGAGAAAGCTTTTGAATACTACACCAAAGCCAAATCGGCTTTAGACCAACACCCGAATCCACGTGCTTTGGGCGAATGGTTCAACAATGTCGGTTTGTATTTCAAATCGACCCAACAACCCGAAAAAGCTGTAGCGCACTGGAATAATGCCATTCAAACTTTTGAAAATATAGAAGATAAATTCGGGGTAGGCGATACGTATTTGTTGTTGGGACAATTGTATTTGGAACAAAACAAAGTGCAACAAGCTATTGCTTTTGCCGAAAAAGCTTCGGCGCTGGCTAAATCGATTAAAGTATTGGAGCAACAGGTGATTGCTGAAAAACTGTTGAGTGACATTTATGCTAAACAAAACAATTCGGCTCAAGCCTTGTTGCACTTTAAAGCGTACAGCATCGCTAAAGACAGTTTGACCAACGAAGAAAACATCCGCCGAACGGTAGAAGAAGAAATGGCATTCGATTTTGAAAAACGCGAAGCCATCCATCAAAAAGAAATTGAAAAGCGCGATTTACTGTTGCAGGAAGAATCCAAACGCAATGTACTGCAACTGATATTTGCTGCGGTTTTCGGCTTGTTGCTTTTCGGTATTGCGTTTCTGATTTACAACAGAATTCAGTTGAAAAAGAATTTAACGTTGCAAAAAGAATTGGCCGAGTACGAACAAAAAGCCTTGCATTTGCAAATGAATCCGCATTTTGTGTTCAATTGTTTGGGTTCGATATCGAGCTTTATCGTGCAAAACGGTACCGATTCGGCCATCAAATACTTGTCGAAATTCTCCAAATTAATGCGGTTGACCTTAGAGTATTCAAAAGAATCTCTGATTCCCATCGACAAAGAAATTGAGAGTTTGCAAAACTATTTGGAACTAGAGCAATTGCGGTTCAATAATAAGTTTACCTTTTCCATTTTCAAAAGTGATGCGATTGAAGACGATATGGCTATACCGCCGTTATTGTTACAACCTTTTGTGGAAAATGCCATCATTCACGGTGTCATTCCCAAAAAGGAAATAGGCAGTATTGCGGTTCGCTTTGTGTTGGAAAAAGACAGCTTGCTTTGTACCGTAGAAGACAATGGTATAGGGTTCAGCGAGTCGAAATCGCAAAAACAACATTCGGTAGTAGCGCACAAATCGATGGCGTTGGATATTACCAAGAAGCGTTTGGAAATGATAGAATCGACAACCAAACAGAAAACAGAGTTCACCATAGAAGAAGTTAAAAACAACAACGGAGAAACACAAGGTACTAAAGTGACTTTGCATTTGCCCATTCAATATATCAAATGATTACAGCTTTATTAATAGACGATGATAGCAATTTGAGAAACGGCATGAAAAGCTTGTTGGCTCGATATGCGCCTGAAATCCGCATTATAGGAGAAGCCGATAGTGTTGAAACCGGCGTGAAAATCGTATTGCAAAATCAGCCGCAAGTAGTATTTCTCGACATTCATTTGGGCGACGGTTCCGGTTTTGATTTGCTGGAGGAAGTCAACCAACGCGGCAAACTCAATTCGCAAATCGTATTCATTACAGCGCACGAGCAATATGCCATTAAAGCATTTCGATTCAGTGCTTTGGATTTTTTGCTCAAACCCGTTGATCCGGAAGAATTGCAAAAAGTCATCGAAAAGCTACAGCAAGTCATTGACAAAAACGACAGTGTAGCGCACATCGATTTGTTGTTGGAGAACATTCGTAAGAAAGTCGATAATTTCAAGCGAATTGCTTTGTCGAATTCCGATGGGATTCATTTGTTTGAAGTGAGCGATATTATCCGTTGCGAAAGCGAAGACAATTACACCAAGTTTTACATCAAAAACAGCAAACCGATATTGATTTCCAAAACGTTGAAAGAATACGAAGAATTGTTAACCGAGCATGGATTTGAGCGGATTCACCAAAGTCATTTGATCAATTTGGCGTATTTGAAATCGTATATCAAAAAAGACGGCGGTTATGTAATCATGGCAGACAATGCGAATTTGCCGATTTCACAGCGAAAAAAGGAACGATTACAGGAATTGCTGAAGACGTTGTAGCAAATTCTAATTCAAACTCAGTCGTTACTCATTTAACAAACAGTAACCAAAAAACCAAGCGTACTTTTATAAAGTCAAACCAAAAAACAATCATAACGAATCTCTATATTATGAAAAAACTATACTTTTTATTGTTCTTGATCTCCGGTTGGGTTAACGCTCAGATTGTCAATATTCCGGATGCGAATTTGAAAGCGAGATTATTGGAGGCCGATGTGACCAATAATATTGCCAAAGACAATGCCGGCAATAGTATTAAGATTGATGTGAATTCGGATAACGAAATCCAGCAATCTGAAGCCTTATTGGTATATCGACTAATGAATTTGAATTACACTAGTAGTTTGCCTATTTCTGATTTTACCGGACTGCAAAGTTTTACCAATTTATCAGAATTGTATATAGGATTAGGAAACGATCCGACGTTAGATTTATCTAATATGACTAATTTAACTGTCTTGTTTTGCGACAACTCTAACTTAACCAGTTTAAATGTCTCCGGTTGTACTAATTTATTTCAGTTGGTATGCGAGAGCAACCAGTTAACTTCACTTGATTTGAGCGGTTTGACCAATTTGAATAGTATTTATGCTGATAATAATCAGTTGCAAAGTATCAACTTACAAGGGTTGAGTAACTTGACTTCTTTGGCGGTTGGAAATAACTTATTAACTACATTAGATGTTACGTCGTGTCCGAATCTTTACAACTTGTATGCTTCTATGAATCAGTTAACTTCGGTAAACTTAACCGGACTAACAGAATTACATAGTGCCTATTTTAATTACAACAACCTAACTGTTTTGGATGTGAGCACGTTAACAGCGCTACAATATTTGCAGTGTTCTTTCAATAATTTAGCCACACTCGATATTTCCAATTGTCCTAATTTCATTTCCTTGGCGTGTACTGATAACAACTTGGAAACCTTATTTATGAAATTCGGCAATCCGTCACTTAGTATCTCGGGTGGCTATCCTTTAACCAACAATCCGAATCTGACTTATGTATGTATGGATGATTTCAGAATTCCCGGTTTCTTACAGTATTTTAATGATAACGGAATGACAAATGTCGTGGTAAACTCTTATTGCTCATTTGTACCTGGCGGAAATTACAATACTATTTCCGGAACACTTACGGTTGATAACAATAATAATGGTTGTGATACAGCAGATGGCTTTAATCCTTATATCCGATTGAATATAACCGGAGGACTTTCATCCGGAGCTACCTTTACCAATGCTGCCGGACAATATGGGTTTTATACTTTGGCAGGGAATTTTACGGTAAGTCCGAGTCTCGAAAATCCGGCTTGGTTCAATGTTTCTCCAAACAATGCCAATGTCAATTTTCCAAATGCAAACAACAACAGTTCAATGCAGGATTTTTGTATCACACCTAACGGCATTCATCCGGATTTGGAAATTGTTATCACTCCTGTTACTTCTGCTCGTCCCGGATTTGATGCGGTGTATAAAATTGTTTACCGCAACAAAGGAAACCAAACCTTGTCACAAGCCTATGGTATCAACTTTTTCTACGACGATAATTTGATGGATTTGGTATCAAGCAGTGTTACGCCAAGTACGGCAGGTACAGGAAGTCTTTCTTGGGATTATGCCAATTTGCGTCCGTTTGACAGTAGAGAAATTACGGTAACATTCAATATTAATGCGCCAACAGATGTCAATCCGGTAAACATCAACGATATTTTAACTTTTACCACTTCCATTTTGCCACAGGCCGGGGACGAAAATACCACTGACAACTTATTTATTTACCGCGATTTGGTGTCGGGTTCTTACGATCCTAATGATATTACATGTTTGGAAGGCGATGTCGTTTCGCCGACGGAGATAGGAGATTATCTGCATTATATGATTCGCTTCGAAAACACAGGAACTGCAGAAGCAGAGAACATAGTAGTTAGTACCGAAATCAATCCTGCGGATTTCGATATCAACAGCCTTCAATTGCTCAATGCTTCTCATCCGATGTATACTCGTGTAAACGGTAATATAGTTGAGTTTATTTTTGAGCAAATTTTACTCGAATCCGGAGGTCATGGTAATGTTTTGTTGAAAGTGAAATCGTTAACGTCATTACAACAAGGCGATAACGTTAACAAAAGAGCCAACATTTATTTTGATTACAATTATCCGGTAGCTACTAACGAGGCCGAAACTATTTTCCAAGCCTTGAGTAATCCCGATTTTGAACAAGACCAATCAATCTCGGTTTATCCTAACCCAACAAAAGACAAAGTCAATGTTTCGGGCGATTTTACTTTACAGTCAGTACAATTGTATGATGTGCAAGGCAGATTATTGCAAACCCAATTGGCCAATGACAATCAAACTATTATAGATATCTCAGTGCACAGTAACGGTGTGTATTTTATAAAAGTAACCTCGGACAAGGGAATTAAAGTTGGGAAAATAGTTAAAGAATAAGTTCGGGTTTTATAATTGTGGTAAAGGCATACAGTTTTGTATGCCTTTTTTTTGTATATCATTTTTGCAAAATTTATCAAATAATTAACGAAAACGTTGCCGTAATTCTTTTTTATTTCGTTTGTATTTCCCTAATTTTGTTAAAATATTAATTTATCAGACCTAATTCCCATATTATATCATGTCTAAAACAGCTATATTAGAACTTGATGGCCAAAAATATGAGTTTCCTGTAATCGTAGGAAGTGAAAATGAAGCCGCCATCGACATTGAAAAACTACGTGCCTTAACCGGTGCTATCACCTTAGATCCGGGGTATAAAAATTCAGGATCATGTCAGAGTGAAATTACTTTTTTGGATGGAGAGGAAGGCATTCTTCGTTACCGTGGTTATGCTATTGAAGACCTAGCTGAAAAAGGCAATTTCTTGGAAGTTTCTTATTTAGTTATTTTTGGTGAGTTGCCTACAAAAGCCCAATTAGAGCAGTTTGAAAACGACATCAGAAAATATACTTTGGTCAACGAAGAGATGAAAAACATCATCGATGGTTTCCCTAAAACAGCTCATCCTATGGGCGTTTTATCTTCGTTAACCAGCGCCTTGACCGCTTTTAACCCAAAAGTAGTTAATGTAGAAAACGAAAAAGAAATGTATGAAGCCGTATGCAAAACCATGGGTAAATTCTTGGTGATTGCTACTTGGACATATCGTAAAATGATGGGTTATCCGTTAAACTACTACGATAACACTAAAGGCTATGTTGAAAACTTCATGCGTTTAATGTTTGAATTGCCAACCGGACCTTACCAAATCAATCCGGTAGTCATTGATGCTTTAGACAAATTATTCATCCTTCATGCCGATCACGAGCAAAACTGTTCTACGTCAACTGTAAGAATTGTGGGTTCGTCTCATGCCGGTTTGTTTGCTTCTATCTCTGCGGGAGTTTCAGCTCTTTGGGGTCCATTACACGGAGGTGCCAACCAAGCGGTGTTAGAAATGTTGGAAGCCATTCAAAAAGATGGTGGAGATGCCGATAAATACTTAGCCAAAGCCAAAGATAAAGATGATCCGTTCCGCTTAATGGGCTTCGGACACCGTGTGTACAAAAACTTCGACCCAAGAGCTAAAATCATTAAAAAAGCAGCCGATGAGGTATTGAATACTTTAGGAGTAAATGATCCTATCTTAGACATCGCCAAAAAATTAGAAGCTGCTGCTTTAGTAGATGATTATTTTGTATCCAGAAAATTATATCCTAACGTAGATTTCTATTCCGGTATTATTTACCGTGCCTTAGGTATTCCAACCGAAATGTTCACTGTAATGTTTGCTATCGGACGTTTACCGGGTTGGATTGCCCAATGGAAAGAAATGCGCATCAACAAAGAACCTATCGGAAGACCAAGACAAGTATACACCGGTTATCCGTTAAGAGATTTTGTTCCAATGGATAAAAGATAACAAGATTTTGCATACTTTTAAAACTTCCCGAGAGGGAAGTTTTTTTTTACCCTTATGGAAGCAACACCAAATAAAAGACTGCTGCAACTTGATTTCTTGAGAGGAATGGCTATTCTTTTAGTTTTACTTCGACACAAAAAACTGTTTTCATTTACTGTAACTATGGGTTGGATAGGCGTCGATTTGTTCTTTGTGTTAAGTGGTTTTTTGGTGTCGGGTTTGTTGTTCAAAGAATACCAAAAGCATGGAAACATTAAGCCGGGGCTTTTTTTAATCCGCCGCGCTTATAAAATATATCCAACTTATTATTTGACCTATTTGCTTTATATAGTCCCATTCCTTTTATATGGTGTTTTGGAGCCGGATAAGGTTATCGCTGATTTACTTTTTTTTCAAAACTACTACAATGGTTGGGGTTATACCTATGTAGCGAGTTGGTCTCTTGCTGTTGAAGAGCATTTTTATTTTGGTTTAGCCTTCGTGCTTTGGATAATCTTTAGCAGTCGTTATAAAAAAACACTAATGGCCAATCTCGACCGTTATTTGGTCCTAACCATGTTGATAGTTTTCGGGATAAGGTTATTCACAGTTTATACCAATAATGCTGAAAGTGTACATAATATTACTAACACGCATTTGAGAATAGATACATTGCTTATTGGCGTTTTGGTATCTTATTGGTACCATTTCAAGTTGGAAGCTTTAAGGCAATTCTTTTTCAAATACAATCGGTTTATGCTGTTTGTTGCTTTAGCCTTGTTGTGCTTTACACCTTTTGTCAAAATTGAAAAGTCGGTTTTTGTGCAAACCTTTGGTTTTGTGTTTTTATATCTTTCATTCGCAATTATTTTGGTTTACTTTTTATTAAAGCAAGATATTACTACTCGGCTTTCCAATATTTTTTCAAGGAGAATAGTACAGTTGGTTTCCAAAATAGGGTATTGTTCTTACACTATTTATTTGCTGCATCTGGCGGTCAATTATGTTTTCAAAACCATTACCCGTTTGTATTTCGATTTCCAAATTAATCCCATCCTAAGTTTTTCCATAACAAGCTTTGTCAGCATCAGTTTAGGGATCATGATGACCTACACGTTAGAGTCCTACTTCCTCAAATTAAGAGACAAACGCTTCCCATCTAGAAGTACTTAAGTTTTAAAAGCTATTCCTCAAAGTGCTCCGGCAGTTTTTGCTATATTTGTTTCGATATTAACCCAATCCATAATGGTAGAAAGTGTCCAAGTAATTTCCAAAACACAACGGTCTTTTCCTTTGTCTCATGAGATCCAAAACGGCAAGTTAAAGTTTGAAATTTCAACTGAAGCTACCGGTATTTCTGAGTCGTTTGATTTGGTCATTACCTTTATTTCTCCCATAAGATTTTTTCGAAACCACGATTATACTTGGGTCAATGTAAAGCAAGACAGGATAGCCGGACAATGGGTGCCGAAAATCCTCTTGCTGGAAAACGGTTACTATGTTCAACCCAACCAAAATATAGGTTATTGGGAAGTCAATAAACAGAATCCGTCTGTTTTGTTATGGCGATTCAATCCTGAATTTTCAAATCCGTTAACGGTTTATACCGGTACGCAAAACGAACGAGTGTTAGCCAATGCCCAATCAATTTTACCCGAAAAACTTTCTCTGTCACTGTTGTTCTCTAACCAAAATGCCGTTGAGTTCAGTCGTTCTCCCAAACCGTTTTTACCGGTAGTTTGTTTTACAGACCATTGCGATTTTGATACGGCAGAAAGCCTGAAAATCCAAAGGGCTTTTTTCAAACAGCATCAGGTTAAAGTCACCAAAGGGTTTTTCCTCCATCATTTTTCCAAAAGAGCGGATAATGCTTCTTATGAAAAAGAGCAAGCCGAATTGCAATTATGGTTGTCCGACGGTCACGAATTGGCCTACCATTCATTATCGCAATCGCTAAAAAAGGATGAAGAAGCTTTTGCCGATTTCTACCAATTTACGCCACCGTTTGATCAATGTCCAACTTGGATAGACCACGGTTACCAACCGTATAACTTTTCCTTGTATCAAAATAAAGGCCTCAACGAACATACTTATGCGGCTGCTTTAAATGAAAAAAACATTCGCATTTTGTGGAATTATATCGATTCGGGTACCGCAACTCTTGGGGTTATCAACCAATTGAACACGGAGGATTTTACCTTGCAGCGTTTTAGCAAAGGCACTCAAAATTTGGGAGTCAAAACCAGAATAGGGGTGTTGTTCAAAAACATCTTATTTCACTACTATGCCGACGAAGCCAGGATATTGCAATACAAAGGATTGTCCGGTAGTTTTAAAAAAATGCTTCAGCAAAAAAAAGCAGCCTTATTGTTTCAATTTTTCCGCCATCTAACTGCCGTGGCTGTTCCGCTTTTAAAAGTCTTTTTGTTTTGGTCACATCATAAACGCAAACCTTACAAGTTAGCCCAATACACTCCGATTCTCTTTAAACACCAAATCGCAGACCAAACGTTTTTGGTGTTTCAAACCTTAGAAATGGTCGATTTTCGAGCCGCATTACAGCCGCAAAATATTGATAAGCTTATTCGAGAGAAAGGCATTTGCATCGCGCATACTTATTTTTCGGTACCGATGGCTTACCATACAGGACGCCTTTTCAAAACACCCGATACCATTGATGAAATCGTTGCGGCCAATTTTGAATACCTTTCAAAAAAAATACAAAATGGGGAAGTTTGGAATCCTACATTAAAAGAATTAGTCGATTTTTTGAGTACTTTTGAGGCTACGGTTTTGGACTTGGACGCCGAAGGAAAAATAGTAGTCGCCCATTCCGCCGGCATACCGAACAGACCCATCAGCTAATGGAAATAATTTTTACTACAGAGCAAGTGTGGCTTCAAAAGTGGGACGATTTTGTCGGGCAACAAAATGTGGCCAATCATCTACTGCTTTCTGCTTGGAACCGGTCGTTTACGTCTTACGGGTTTGATTACGAAGTAGCCTTATTGGTCGACAAGGAAATTATTGTCGGCGGATTTACCGCTGTGATTGCCAAAGCAGCTTTTTTTAAATTCTACATAGTGCCGTTTGGTCCGATAACCGATCAAGATCATACCCAACATATAACCGATTTATTAGCTAAGGTTTCTGAAAGGGCTAAAGCTTTGGGTTGTTGCTATGCCCATGTTTCGCTACCGTTATCCGATAGTATTAATCCGCATGTTTATCCGGTAACCGAGTTTCCGGCTTTGGCTTCGGCCAAAAAAAGACATCGGTTTAAATATGTGTATTCGGCTTACGGGATTAATTGGAAGTCGGTGCAAGGCTACGAAACCGAAGAGGATTTTATCAATAGTTTTCGCGCTTCTGTGAGACGATACATCCGAAGTGCCCAACGAAAAGGCTTGGAACTTCGTTTCTTAGAAGAGGAAAAAGCCATTAAAACGGCTTACGATTTGTGTTTGGAAAATGCCGCGACCAATGGCTATGCTCTGCGTTCTTGGTCGGCTTTCAAAGACACTTTACTGTCGATGATTCAAAAAAAACAAGCCCATTTTATGGGAGCATTTCATGAAGGAAACATTAAAGGTGCGTCACTCATCATCAAAGCCGGCAATCATTATACTTATATATTAGGCGGAACCAAAAAAGAAAAACCCGATTTTTTAGCCGGTCATTTTCTGCATTTTGAAGCGATGCGTTTGGCATGGCAAGAAAACCTGTCGGGTTACAATATTTCCCTAGGCGGTTCCAAAGGCGTTATCAGTTTGAAATCGAGTTATGCGGATGAGCAAATTTATTTCGACCAAGGAAAATACCATTGGATTGTACGACCAACTTATTTTAAAGCGTATCTTTTTTTTGAAAAATACCTTAAAAAGCATAAAAAACCGATAGCCAAAGTCTTGACATTCTTCAAACGATGATAAAAAAAATACTTAAATATTGTAAAGTAATCCCTATTGATGCGTTAATCTACGTGATGAAAGAGGATGCAGTAGCCGATTTCCCGGTCTTAGACTTTACTATTGAAAGTGAAACGGTAAACGCCAACAAAAAACGCTACTTTATTAAGGAAGCCAATAAGGTTGTACATGAAAGTTTCTTGTTTAAAAAATTATTTATTCTGAGGCTTATTGGAAAAACAGGACCAACGATAGGCGATTGCAGAACCGTTGAGGCGTTTAAAGGGAAATCGATTTATCCTTTCGTTATCAATTACATCGCCAGAGAAGAAATTCTGAAGAACCGTCGCAAAGAAGTATTCATTATAGTCCATCCCAATAACCTGAGTTCCATCAAAGGAATTGAAAAAGCCGGCTTTCAATTGCACACCAAGGTCAAAGCCAAAAGGTTTCTCTTTTTTCATTTTAATATTAGAAAGGGATAAAAGAAGCATTTCGCCTTTTTTCTTTTGAATTTTTACACAATATATTCGTTTATTTGTGAAGCTTTTAGTGAAACCAACATGATCAACGTTACCAAGACTTTTTTCCCGCCCATCGAAGAATACCAAGCTCAATTGCAGCGGGTTTGGCAAAACGAATGGCTTACCAATCGCGGTGCCTTGGTTTTGGAGTTGGAAGAAAAACTAAAAGCCTATCTTCAAGTCAATTCGATTTTAATTACCAACAACGGAACCATTCCGTTGCAAATTGCTTTGAAATTGTTGGGCAAAGGCGGTGAAATCATTACCACACCGTTCAGTTATGTGGCTACTACAGCTTCCATACTTTGGGAAAATTGTACGCCGATTTTTGTCGACATTCATCCCGACTTTTTAACGATAGATGAGACGCAAATTGAAGCTTCTATTACACCTAAAACTACAGCCATTTTGGCGACGCATGTTTTTGGAAATCCTTGTAATATTGAGTTAATTGAGCGCATAGCTCACCAACACGGATTGAAAGTCATTTACGATGCCGCGCATTGTTTTGGTGTTTCTTACCAAGGCCAATCGGTTTTTGAATACGGCGATGTGAGCACTTGTAGTTTTCACGCAACCAAATTGTTTCATACCGGAGAAGGTGGTGCTGTTTTTTGTAACGACGAAAAATTAATGCACCAAATCTATTACAGTCATAATTTCGGTCACGACGGTCCGTTGGCTTTCCATGGGTTAGGGATTAACGGAAAGATATCGGAATTGCAAGCTGCGATGGGTTTGGCTGTTTTACCGCATTTGGATCTTATTATAGCGGCTCGTAAAGAAGTGGTCGGTTTTTATTTGAATACATTGAACTTTGAAGTCTTGACTACCATGAAGTTGCGCGAAAACACCCATTGGAATTACAGTTATTTTCCGGTGATTTTTAAAAGCGAAGCCCAACTCTTGCGTGTGCAAAAGGCTTTAAACGATCACGAAATTTTCCCGCGTCGTTATTTCTATCCTTCACTCAATAAAGTGGGCTATATCAAAGATACCGCTATGCCGATTTCCGAAAGTATCGCCCAAACTATTTTATGTTTGCCGTTATCACACGCTTTGGAGCCGAATGATGTAGCGCAGATTGTCAACTTAATTAATGCTAACTTATGATTGTCATCGGAGCCAAAGGTTTTGCCAAAGAAGTTTTGGAGGTTTTGCAGCAACGCAACCAAACCGAAAACCTCGCATTTTATGACGATGTAAATGAAATAGGAGAGACGTTATACGATAGTTTTCCGATTTTGAAAAGTGAAGCACAAGCAGCTTCCTTTTTTAACAAAGCCGGAAACCAATTTGTTTTGGGTATCGGCAATCCAATATTGCGCTACAACTTGTATAAAAAGTTCACCAATTTGGGGGGCGAATGTGTTTCTGCGATTAGTCCGTTGGCGCTAATCAGTAGTTATGAAGTAAATATAGGTGTCGGAAGTACGGTTTTAATGAATGCGGTTTTTTCGAATAGTGTTACTGTTGGCAAAGGTTGTTTGGTATACTATAATGCTATCATTACCCATGATTGTGTCGTAGGCGATTTTGTAGAAATCTCTCCCGGTGCTAGCTTGCTCGGGCGTTGCACGGTAGGTTCGTTTTCTCGAATAGGTGCCAACGCGACCATTTTACCCGATGTGAAAATAGGAAGCAACGTAACCATCGGAGCCGGTGCTGTAGTTACTAAGGACTTGCCGGATAATACTATAGCTTACGGAGTTCCGGCTGTGGTAATGAAAACAGTTGCACCTTTAAATGAAAATATACTATGAAATTGTCTTTTGTAATACCGGTTTTTCGCAACGAAGGTTCTATTACGCCAACTTATGAAAAGATTACCGGCTTGATGCACAAATTGGTGCTCGATTACGAGTTTGTTTTTGTGAATGATGGTTCCGATGACAATTCCATGCAAGAGTTAACAGCCTTGCACGAGCAAGACTCAAAAGTCAAAGTCCTTTCGTTTTCCCGAAACTTTGGTCAAGTCCCGGCTATCATTGCCGGAATGAAAGAAGTTACCGGAGCGGCAGCAGTGAGCATGTCGGCCGATTTACAAGAGCCTATCGAATTAATCGAAAATATGATTTCCAAATGGCAATCCGGCAACGAAATTGTCATTGGGCATCGGGTAGACCGTGAAGATAGTTTTATCGCCAACAAAGCTTCTGCCGTATTTTACAGTTTGATGAAATATGTCAACCCAAAAATGCCTAAAGGTGGTTTCGATTTTTTATTGATTGACCAAAAAGCCATAGCTGTTTTCAACCAAATTGATGAGAGAAATCGCTTTTTTCAAGGGGATATTTTGTGGTTGGGATTTAGTGTGGCTTTTATACCATATAGTCGTTTAAAAAGAACCATTGGGAAATCGCAATGGACTTTATCTAAGAAACTCAAGTATTTTATTGATGGCTTGTTAAATACTTCATACATTCCCATCCGATTGATGTCGCTTTTAGGGATTATCATTTCTTTCTTTGGCTTTCTGTATGCCATTGTTATTGCTTACAATCGCTTCATCAACAATACACCTTTTGAAGGTTGGGCGCCCATTATGATTTTAATTCTGATTATTGGCGGTTTGATTATGTTGATGTTGGGTATCATAGGCGAATATGTATGGCGAACCTATGACGAAACCAGAAAACGACCGCTTTACATTATTAAAGACAAATTGGCCAAGGATGAAACGACTAATTGATTTTACCGTAAAAAATCCGGTATTGATTACCGCATTGCTGTGTGTAGTATTTTATTTTCTGCCGTTCAAGCCCAAGCCTTTCGGTGATGGGCAATTCCATACCGGAACCCAACAATTAATTGAATTTATAGCCAACGGTTTTCAGGGTAATATCAATATCGACAAAGGCTTTTTGACCCTTTTTTGTTATTTGATTCCGTACGCTATAGTTTATGCCTTTCACGATGACCGCTTGTTTTTTTTGAGTGGCGTTATCTTCAGTTGTATTTTTGTTTGTTTGTCGGTTTTCTATTTGTTCAAAGCATTTACCATTTTACATTTTACCGATAAAGCTAAACTATACGTCATAGTGCTTATGTCGCTTTTTCCGATACATATTTATTATGCTATGGGCATTATCGGTGAAGCGTTCGGTTTTTTCGCGTCTAGTATGCTCATTTACTTTTGGGCTAAGCATTATGCCGGTGTAGCTCAAAAAGCGGATTATTTTCGTTTGGCTTTGAGTTTGGTTTTATTGTATGGTATCAAGCCTAATATGTTGCCGTTTATTTTTGTAATGACACTCTACGTTTTGATACTTAAACTACCTAAAGCAAGCAAAGTGTATTTTGCGATGGGTATGGCTTTGGTCCCGGTATTTATATTAGTAGAACGCAGTTTGGACAATTCCAATTTCGAGTTCAAAAACAGGGTTTTTCGACAACAGCTTCTTTGGTCACGATTTGAGTTGCGAGATGAGCCGTTGAATTGGATGCCACAACACGGGCAAGACAAATTTGCTTCTAGTGACTATCTCAATAATCTAAAGAAAAGAAAAGAACTCGATTCCATTTGTATAGCCAATAAATACGATAGAACGGCTTATTATGTTGATTGGGTAAAGAACGATATACTATCTAATCCGGGTTTAACCTTGCGCCAATACTCGCTCAAGTTTTTTCAAGCCCAAAGTTTTATCATCTCGCCCTTAATGAAGTCGGACAAAAGTAAAACGATAAAATACGGCATACATATTTATATTAATCTGATCAATTACATTTTGGTGCTTGTAGGGCTTCTGGCCATGGTTAATTTACTGCGAAGAAAAGAATACCAATTGTTCCTTCCGTTTTTATTTTTCTGGGGATGGGGATTGTTGTATGTCTTTGTTTTCCATTCTGAACAGCGGTATATGTTTCCCGTTCGTCCGGTTTTAATTTTCTTATTGGCTTATTGGATTTCGACACGTAAGCACTCCCAAAAACAAGCTTTACTTTAATAGCAATTCACCCTTACCAATACAACTGTACTAGCATCCCTACAAAGGATGCTTTTTTGTTTTTGGAAAAGTATAAGAATACTATTTCTTTTTAATTTTTATTGATTTTCAGCGGTTTAACGGATTTATTAAAAAAGTAAGAAAAATAAATATATAAAATCTAAAAAAGTGTATTTCATCGAATAAATGTGTTTTTTATGGATTTTTTCAAAACATAACTGCTATATTTGACTGTGTAAAAGAAAGAAAAATTTAAGATGATTTCTTTGACCAAACCCAACCGGAAAAATCATGAACAAATGAGTGTCAATTAATTTTCTAATGCCCCAAAATCTTTTTGTTATGAAAATGAAAAATTACTTTTTTTACGCAGCATTACTTGTTTTAGGAACCATTACCCGAGGTAACGGTCAAGTTGACAACACTTTTACAGGATTGAATGCCGGTGCAAACAATACCGGTAGTTATAACACGGCTTACGGTAAGAACGCATTATCTGACAACACAAGCAATAGTAACAGTGCCTTTGGTTCTGATGTGTTAAAAGTTTCTCAAGGCGGATTCAATTGCGCTTACGGAAATGAAGCAATGCGATTCAATACCACCGGTACTTTGAATGGTGCTTTCGGAACCAGAAGTTTATTTTACAACACTACTGGATCGGCCAATATCGCTATCGGTCACAGAACCTTAGAGGCTAACACAACCGGAAATAACAATACCGCTATAGGTTATGCTTCTTTAACATTTAATGTTGGGAATGATAACGTGGCCATCGGAGCATTGACACCAAGAAATTTGTTAACCGGAAATGCTAATATCTTTATCGGAACGGAAACCGCAATCAACTTAAAAAACGGAAATTTTAACGTGTTTTTGGGTAGAGTGCGACTTAACAATGCTTTTTCTTCAGACAGATTGGCCGGATTCAATACAGACAAAACTATCATCCTTGCCGACGGTGCCGGAAATCAGCGTTTGTTTATCCATAGTAACGGAAACACCGGATTGGGTTTAGGAAATAATATTATCCCTGCCAACAGATTAGATGTAAATGGAGGTGTAGTTATCGGTAGAAGTTTTGTTCCGAGATCTAATACAATGGATACTAATGCGATCATAGCGCCTTTAAACGGAATGTTGGTTGAAGGAAGTGTCGGAATCGGAACTTCGGCTCCGGGCAATAAAGTCGAAATCAAACACGGCAGAAACGGATTCTCTGGGTTGCGTTTTACCAATTTAACCAGCAACTTCAATCCTACATCTTCTTTAGTAACCAACAAGTTTTTAACAGTAAACGAAAATGGAGATGTGGTTTTACAAAACTTACCTGGTGCTACAGGAAGCAATGTAATGTCTTCCAGTGCTAATATTATGACTACTAATGTTAATAATATTCTGGCTTCAGCACCTATCGTTAATTCAATTTCTAACACTATTAATACAAGTAACCAGTTGATTACAACGGTAAACGGAGTAGCCAGTGCTCCGGTAAATTTACCGCCACGTGTTACTCAAACTTTATCACAATCAGGAAATGTAATTACCCTTTCTAACGGCGGCGGTTCATTCACCTTGCCTACCTTTACCGATACAGATACTGATGCACAGTCATTAGCTTTAAGCGGTAACGTTTTGTCTATTTCAAACGGGAATAGTGTTACTTTGCCAACTTTCACCGATACGGATACCGACGCGCAATCATTGGCCTTAAGCGGAAATGTATTGTCAATCTCCAATGGAAACAGTGTGACTTTACCGGCTCAATCGCCGCAAACCTTATCACAATCCGGAAATGTAGTGACACTTTCTAACGGTGGCGGTTCTTTCACATTGCCTAGCTTAACAGATACTGATGCACAATCATTAACCTTGGCAGGAAATGTATTGTCAATCTCTAACGGAAACAGTGTTACTTTACCACCGCATACGCCTCAAACCTTATCACAATCAGGAAATACCATCACGTTGTCTAACGGCGGAGGCTCTTTCAACTTGCCAACCACTAGTGTTGTAGCCGGAACCAATGTAACGGTAACCGGAACCGGAACTACAGCTAATCCTTTTACTGTAAGTGCCAACGATACCAGTCTTTACGCTAACAACGGAATCATCAATCAAGCGACAACCGTAAGCGGAAACAGAGTAGTAGATATGAACAACAGCAATATCTGGTTCAGCACTGCGAACAGTACTTCAAATGGTAAAATGTATTTAGGGTCAACTGCGGTTTATCCGAATGCTACAGGAAATTACCGATTGTTTGTTGAAGGAGGTATCTTAACTGAAAAAGTAAAAGTGGCTTTAAGAAGCTCAGCCAATTGGGCGGATTATGTGTTTGCTAACGACTATAAGCTTATGCCGTTAAACGAAGTGGAAGCCTTTGTAAAAACCAACAAACATTTACCGGGAATTGACTCTGCGGAGCAATTAGCCAAAGATGGAATAGATGTAGCGCAAATGCAATCCAAACAAATGGAGAAAATTGAAGAACTTACTTTATACATCATCGACCAAGATAAAAAAATAGCCGAGCAAGCCAAAGCCTTAGAAAAAAACTCGAAAGAATTAGAAGCTTTGAAATTGCAAATTCAAGCCTTGATTGATAAAACGAAATAGTTATGGTTAAGATCTGTAAAATAGCGTTTATCAGTATCTTGCTGCTGTGTTCGGGGAAGGCTTCTGCCCAGCTCGATCAGTATCTGGCTGATGAAAATCGAAGAATCGAAGAATCGAATCAAATCGAAAAAGAAATCGTGAGTTTCATCAATGACAACTTTAAAAATTATCGCTTGTCTAAAGAAACTACCAACGAAGTGATCCAACACTTGCGTGAAGAAGAGGAATTCTCAGACGAAGAATTGCAAAGAGCTATTACCAATGCCAAAATTTACGAACTGAGAAAGTTGTTTTTTGTTCAAAATCCGGACAAAAAAGAATTTTACATCGCCAAAAAACCATCTCCAACCATCATGCAAACTTGTGTGAACGGCGACTTCGAAAACAATACTGCCGGTTATACTTTTTGGTCTGATGCCTATCCGCAACCTGCCTCAGGAGAAGCTTTTTTTCTCTCTTGCGCTACACCAACTACACCAACGGCTTCCAATATGGTTACGCCAACTACCAATAACTTTAGCTCTACTATTACCTTAATAGACAGCGGAAGTCCGGGCTACCAAATGTTCGATCCAACGTTGGCCGGATTAGGGGTTAATGTGCCAACCTTAAACGGAAATGGTGTTTCAAAATGTATCAAGTTGAATAATGCCGGCGGATTTGGTTCTTCAGATATTACCACCATGTCGCGTAGTTTTACTTCTATTGATCAGCCTACCATCGATTTTAATTTTTCGTTGATCATGGATAACAAACCGGCTCACGGTCAGCCTATTCAGCCGTTTTTCAGAGTTAGAGTTTACGATCAAAACAACAATGTAGTGGATGAAATTTGTATTATAGCCAATCCTGATAACTGTTTGTTTAACCGATTAATCGTAAACAGTAACCGTCGCGTTTTATATACCGGTTGGATTTGTGCCCGATTGAATGTAGGCGAAATTTTAAACCAACCGGGAAGAATCGAATTCACCATCAGCGACTGTCAGCCTTCCGCGCATTTCGGAACGGTGTATATTGATAATATTTGTGGTCTTACTTGTGCTGTGCCGCAATTAGGAGCCTTAAATACCAACCCGACAGAAATTAACTGTCCGGATATGAGTGGTACTACACCAATTGAAGTTTGCGGGACTTACCAACCACCGGTTAATGCCTCTTTAAATACAATGTCACTCAATATCATGCAAAACGGAGCTGTGGTATCTACCATTGCTGCGCCTTCGCAACTAACATCAAGTACGTTTTGTTTTACCATACCGCCAAGTCAGTTTGGGGTAGCGCCAAGCGGTGATTTTGAGTTTGAGGTGAATGCCACTTTCAACGTAGTTTGTCCGGCCGGAACTTTTGTATACGACATTTCGGATAGCTCAGCCAATGTTGGTCCGGATGTGACTTTTAACAATTGTTGTCAGCCAACATTAACCTTAGTTTCTCCAGCCGATGATCATAACAATTTAGCGGCGCCGGCGGTGAAAGAAAGAGAACGGTCCGATTGGATTAAAGCCGCCAATATCGTTTCGGTTGGCGATAACACTACCGGCAACGGAGTGGTGTATCATGCAACCAACTATGTCGAACTCAATCCGGGTTTTGAAGCGGTTTCGGGAGCTCAATTTGCAGCTTATCCTGAAGGTTGTACCGATAATTTTGTGTACAAACCGGCAGAAGTAAAAGAAGCTAAAACCATAGTTTCGGCTTACGATACCAATGTAAATCTGGTGAAATTGGCTTACGGATTTGCCATTATCCCGAATCCGTCCAGCAGCACTATCGAAATTGTGATGAAAGACGCTCAGTTTAATAAAGTTAACATTACTTCCATAGATGGTAAAGTGGTTTTAGATCGTCCTATTGAACTCACCGATAAAACCCGTTTGGATGTGAGTGGTTATGCTAATGGCGTATACATCATCAATATTACTTCTGAAGACGGTCGAATCCACACCGAGAAACTCATCAAGAATTAGTCAATTGTCCAAATACTTTTAAACAAAGCTTCTCCTAACCGAGAAGCTTTGTTATATTTGTCCATTACCAAAACTAATTTATGCTAGCCTTAAATGTAAAAAACGAAACGTCCAGATTGAGGGCAGTGGTCTTAGGATCGGCCGAAAATAATGGTCCGACACCAACCGCCGAAGAAGCTTATGATCCAAAATCTTTAGAACATATCTTGGCCGGGACTTATCCCGTAGAAGCTGATATGGTGAAAGAAATGGAAGCGTTTAACCAAGTATTTCAAAAATACGATGTACAGGTTTTTCGTCCGAAGATGATTGAAAACTACAACCAAATCTTTACCCGAGATATCGGTTTTGTAATCGACGATGTGTTCATCAAAGCCAATATTTTGCCCGACAGAGAACGCGAACTCGATGCCATTCAGTACGTTATCGATCAGATGGATCCGAAAAAAGTGGTTCGCCCACCCGAAGAAGTCCACATTGAAGGCGGCGATGTCATGTTGTGGAACGATTATATCTTTATCGGAACCTACAAAGGCTCCGATTACAAAGACTACATTACAGCCAGAACCAATATGCAGGGTGTGAATTATATCAAAGCATTATTTCCGCATAAAAAAGTCAAAGAATTTGATTTGGTGAAATCGAAACTCGAAGCTCGTGACAACGCTTTGCACTTGGATTGCTGCTTCCAACCGGTCGGCAAAAACAAAGGGATTATATACAAAAGCGGTTTCCGCGAGGAATCGGATTATGTTTTCTTGCTGAAATTATTCGGTAAAGAAAACTTGTTCCATATCACTCGTGACGAAATGTACCACATGAATTCCAATGTGTTTTCTATCGATGAAAACGTAGTGGTTTCCGAACGCAATTTTACCCGACTCAACCAATGGCTGCGCAAAAACGACTTCATAGTTGAAGAAATTCCATACGCTGAAATTGCCAAGCAGGAAGGATTATTAAGATGTTCAACTTTACCGTTAATCAGAGATTAAATTTGTTCTAAGTTATAAGTTCTAGGTTATAAGTTGAAAAGAATTTTATGAGTAGTTATAAGGATTTAGATATTTACAAGATTAGTTTAGAACTTTTTTATATTGTTCATCCTGCTTCTTTGAAACTTCCCAAATATGAATTATATGAATTGGGAAGTCAATTAAGAAGGTCTTCAGATACTGTTGTGACTAATATTGTTGAAGGTTATGGTAGGAAATCTTATAAAGCAGAATTCATTAGATTCTTAACTTTTTCATGGTCAAGTTGTTTAGAAACTGTTAATCATTTGGAAAAGATAAATCATCTATACTTTGGAACAATTGAAAATTTGGAAGATTTAATAATCAGATACAATGAACTTAGTGCAAAAATTTTCAGTTTTATCAAATATGTCGAACAAAATTGGAAAACCTAATCTTTACGAAGTATTAAGACCTACAACTTACAACATATAACATGCAACCAAGAAAATGAAACAAACAACCAACGCCATACTCATGATTCGCCCGGTGGCGTTTCGTATGAACGAACAAACAGCGGTAAATAATTATTACCAAAAAGTACTCGATGGTTTATTGCCGGAAACCGTAAATGCTAAAGCCCAAGCCGAATTTGATGCTTTTGTGGCCAAATTGCGAAAAGCCGGTATACAGGTTATTGTAGTAGAAGACACTGTAGAACCCAATACACCCGACAGTATTTTTCCGAACAACTGGATTTCTTTTCACGAGAACGGCGATGTGGTTTTGTACCCGATGTTTGCCGAAAATCGCCGTGCCGAGCGCCGAGAAGATATTTTGGACATTTTGGAAGATGAAGGTTTTGTGATTAACGAAATTATGGACTATACGTCGGCCGAAGAAGACAATGTGTTCCTCGAAGGTACCGGAAGTTTGTTGTTAGACCGCGAAAACGGAAAAGCCTACTGCGCGCTTTCGCCTCGTGCCGATGAAGAGTTGATGATTGAATTTTGCGAAGATTTCGAATTCACACCCGTAATTTTTGAAGCCTTTCAAACCGTAAACGGCGAGCGAAAACAAATTTATCACACCAATGTTATGTTGACCTTAGGCGATACTTTCGCGGTAATTTGTGCCGACTGTATCGATGACAAAAAAGAACGCAAAATGGTGTTAGACAGCTTGCGAGGTGACGATAAAGAAGTTGTTTTAATTACCGAAGAGCAAGTCAATAATTTTGCCGGAAATATGTTAGAAGTCAAAGGTAAAGATGATAAAAGGTATTTGGTAATGAGCGAGTCGGCCTATAAAAGCCTAACCAAAAAACAATTGGCCCAATTGGAAGCCCATGTAGAAATCATCCATTCTAGTTTAGATACTATCGAAGCTTGTGGCGGCGGTAGCGCGCGTTGTATGATGGCTGAAATTTTCCTGCCGAAAAACTAAGCTAACTTTTAAAAACAGCAAATCCCAAATTCCGTTTAACAATTGCGGAATTTGGAATTTTTTTGAGGGCCAATCCCCTATATTTTAATGAATTCGTAACCACCTTTGGTAGCGCCCCAAACTTGTTTCCCGTCTTTGTCAAAACCTTGATCCCAAGAATGAATTGTGTTTTCGGTAACGGTAACTTTAGAATTGGCCCAACTGGCACCGCGCAGTTCACTCGGGCAGGTTTTATCGCCGGTAGCGCCCTCAAAACGATGTTTTCCGGTGCGCTTTAAAACTACTTCACAACCCGATTTTAATTCGATGTCAGCTTCGGTCAATTGGTCATATACTTCCGGAGTTGCCCATTTGCCAATCCATGCTTTTTCGTCTTTCAAGGTGTAAATTTCACTGATAAATTCGTTGCCCCTTTGCGATACTTTATAAATCCTAACCCGATAAGGTTTGTCTTGCTTGTCGAAAATGGCTTGTTCAACAAACAAATAATTCCCTTTAGATTTCCATATCGGAGTCATTCTTAATGATATGTTGTAGTAATCCTTATCTGCCAATGCTTGTTTTTCCGAAGAATAATGGCCTTGCATAATGCTGACCAATTCTTTCAATTCCTTACTTTCTGACTGGTTTTGGTTGGTTTTACAAGCTGTTGTGAGCAAAATGGCTATAAGTAATACAATTGCTTTTTTCATAATAATAAAATTAAATTCCTCTAATGATACTCAAAACAGCACTGATAATATACTGAATCCCAATGGCTACGGTTAAAAAGCCTACGATTCGGGAAATTGCTACAATGCCCGAAGCACCAAGGTATTTCGCCAAATAATGAGCGCTTCTCAAAATCAAAAAAATCAACAATGATACGATAACAATCGAGAAGACTGAAGACAAAATTTCAGGCGTAGAATGGTGGTCTTGGTTAAAAGCAATCAACAACGAAATCGAGCCCGGACCGGCCAACATCGGCATAGCCAATGGTGTCAACGAAATGGAGCTTCGGTGTTGCAAATCTTCTTCCACTTCTTTGCTGATACCTTTTCGTTTTTTCGGATTGGCATTAAGCAAACCAAATCCGGAGCTGGCAATCAAAATCCCGCCGGCAATGCGCAAGGCCGAAATGGTAATGCCGAAGAAACGCAACACGTATTCGCCCACAAAAAAGGAAATCAATAAAATAATACAAACGTTAACAGCGGTCATCAGCGACACTCGAGAGCGTTCGGCTTTCTCATAATCTTGGGTCAAACCCACAAAAAACGGAATAACGCCTATCGGGTTCAATACCGAAAATAAAGCACCCAACAACACAAAAAAAGTATTCAAAAAAATTTCCATGACTATAATGTTTGTATCGCCACAAAGATAGATAAAGAATCAAAGTGCGTGTTAATTTAAAAACATTATTCCTTAAATTTACCCAATGAAAAACAAGAAAACACTGGTGCTTGGTGCCAGTACCAATCCGGAGCGCTACGCTTATAAAGCCATTGAAAAACTGACTGAAAAAGGACATGCTGTTCTGGCCATCGGACAAAAAACCGGTGAAGTGGCCGGTGTAAAAATCCACACTAAAAGTATTCCTTTGAAGAATATCGATACCGTAACGTTGTACCTCAATCCGTTACGCCAGCGTGACTATTACAACTACATCATCGAGACTAAACCCAAACGCGTCATCTTCAATCCCGGCACCGAAAACCCCGAATTTTACCAATTGCTGCAAAGTAACGGTATTAAAATAGAAGTCGCTTGTACATTGGTTTTGTTGGCTACCAATCAGTATTAAATCCGATTTTTAGCGTCAGAAAAGGTTTGAAGCGGCACGAGTGAAATGAATTGGCGAAGCAATGGTTTGGGCTGCTTTGGAATCTGTGTTCCTGCTTTCCGCGCTACGTGGTAGCTAGCTCCACACGAGTGAAGCGACTGCCGAAGGAATCAGGGCTATAGAGGAATCCATTTTAGTATCGGGTATTTTCCGTCGCCGGTTTGCTAATCAGCCACAATCCGATAAATGTAATCAAACCATTCACGATAATCAGCTCGTTATCCAACACATAATTGCCCAGCAATTCTGCTGAGTATTTGCTGATAAAGAAACAAATGGCCGGTGCGGCTATACAAACTATCGGCACTAATTTGTCGTGTACCGTTTTGGTTTTAACAAACAAGCCAAAGGCATACAAGCCTAACAACGGACCATAAGTATAAGACGCAATTTTAAAAATCATTTTCACCACCGAGGCATCGTTCACTGCATTAAAGAAAACAATCACCAAAAACATCAAAAACGAAAAGCCCAAATGCACCAAATGACGCGTTCTAACCACATTGGATTTGTTTTGGTTTTCGGCTTTGTCCATACCTAAAAAGTCCACACAAAACGAAGTCGTTAAAGCCGTTAAGGCGCTGTCGGTTGTGGCAAAAGTTGCTGCAGTCAAGCCCAGCAAAAAAACTACCGCCGGTACTATCGTTAAATGATGGAAAGCAATTTCAGGGAACAATAAATCGGTGCGCGCCACACCATCAACCATCGGAACCGCAATACCGTTTTTCTCTGCATACAAGTACAACAAGGCACCAACGCTCAAAAAGAAAATATTAATCAGCACAAAAATACCGGTGAAAGTAAACATGTTTTTTTGGGCTTCGCCTATGTTTTTACAGCTGAGGTTTTTCTGCATTAAATCCTGGTCCAAACCAACCATCGCAATTGTTACAAAGATGCCGCCAAGTACTTGTTTCCAGAAATAATTGCCTTTCAAATAATCTTCGAAAAAGAAAATTTTAGAATAGTTGCTTTCTTTTACGGTTTCAAAAGCTTGCAGCAGCGATAAATCTAAACTTTGACAAATAAAAATAATCGTCAAAAACACCGATGATACTAAGAAAAACGTTTGTAGCGTATCGGTAATGATAATCGTTTTTAATCCGCCGCGGTAGGTGTATGCGAAGATTAATCCTAAAGAAATCAGTACAGTAAGCGCAAACGGGACGTCAAAGGCATCAAAGACGTAGCGTTGCAAGACAATCACTACCAAATACAATCGGAAAGCCGAACCAATAGTGCGACTGATTAAAAAGATAGAAGCTGCGGTTTTATAACTCACAGTACCTAAGCGCTGTTCGATATAGCCGTAAATCGAAGTCAGATTCATGCGGTAATACAAAGGCAGCAAAACCTTGGCAATGATTAAAAAACCAATGGCATTGCCCAGCACAAATTGAAAGTATTTGAACTGCAAATCGGGATTGCCAACTTCACCCGGAACCGAGATAAAAGTCACCCCGGACAGTGCGGTGCCAATCATACCGAAAGCCACTAAATACCATTTGGAGTTTTTATTAGCTTTGAAAAAAGTATCGTTGTCGGCACTTTTTTTACTAACTAAATTAGAAACCAAAAGCAGTATTCCGAAGTAGATGATAATGATAATCAGTATGGTGGTTGGTGTCATAAGTTTGGTTTTACAGTGAGCCAAAATACAAAATTAATGTAACAATTGGTTAATGGAATACTACAGCAATGTTAATAATTCAAAGCCAAAATGTTACATTGATTCATCACTCAATTAATTCATCGCTACATTGAATTATCGCTACATTAATTCATTAAAATAACTACTTTTGTCACATGGAATTTTCGTCAAAACTTTTAGAAAGAGCCGTCAACGAAATGGCGCAATTGCCCGGAATAGGGAAGCGTACTGCTTTACGGTTGGTATTGCATTTGCTGAAACAACCGACAGAGCAAACCCAGTTTCTGACACAAGCCTTAACGGCTATGCGTGAGGAAATTAAGCTTTGTAAATCGTGTCACAACATCTCAGATTTGGAAGTCTGCGAAATTTGCAGTAATCCTTCCCGAAACCACAAAATCATTTGTGTTGTAGAAGACGTGCGCGACGTAATGGCTATCGAAAATACCAATCAATTTAAGGGAATTTACCATGTTTTAGGGGGTAAGATTTCGCCTATAGACGGGATTGGCCCCAGCCAGTTAACTATCAGTTCGTTAGTAGAAAAAGTAAGAACCGAACAAGTAGAGGAGTTAATCTTTGCTTTAAGTTCAACTATGGAAGGCGATACTACCAATTTTTACATCTTCAAACAAGTCAAAGATTTTGAGGTAAGAATCTCTGCTATTGCACGTGGAATAGCCGTTGGCGACGAGTTAGAGTACGCCGATGAAGTTACCTTGGGACGTAGCATTTTACATAGGATTCCGTTCGAAAATTCGCTAAAAAATATATAGCAAAATAAAATAGGCTACATTTTTTGTATTTAGATTTGAAAAACTATCTTTGTTTGCAATTTTTTTTATCAAGGTAATGAACAGAATCACCCTATATATTCTTTTATCATTCAGTTTCTTTTTTACTTCTTGTATCCCTTCTAAAGACTTAATTTATCTGCAGGAAAAAAATAAAAGTACTGCCAGTCAACCGGTTGAGTCGGTTGCATTCAAACCTTACAGGCTACAAATCAACGACATCTTAAACATTAAAATTAAGGCGATTGATCCCGAACTGGTAGAGATTTTCAATGTAACGGCACAAACGCAATCAGCCACAGGTGGAAACGAGTTAAGTAACTATTTTAACGGATATTCTGTAGATGATCACGGTAACATAAGGTTGCCGATTTTAGGAGAAGTAAACGTTTTAGGGCGAACCATAGAGGAAGTTACGACTATTATTGAAGGACGATTGTTGAAAGAATATTTCAATAAACAAGCTGGTATTTTTGCGGTTGTGAAATTAGCCGGTTTTCGTTACACCATCAATGGCGAAGTCAATACACCCGGAACCAAGGTGCTGTATCAAGACCGAGTTAATTTAATGGAAGCCGTGGCTAATGCCGGTGATATTGCTATTACAGGCGACCGCAAAAACGTGAAAGTAATCAGAAGAAATGCAACCGGCAATGAAACGTTTTCAGTTGATTTAACTGATGCTAATGCTATTAATTCTCCGGCTTTTAACCTGCAACCCAATGATTACATTTTGATTAATCCGGTAAAACAAAAAACTTGGGGTACCGGTAAAACAGGTATTGAATCCTTATCCACGGTCATTACCCTCTTGTCATTGGCTACAACGACTTTCTTATTACTTAAAAATTAAATGCTCAAGTCATGCTGGATATAAAGGATTTTTCTTTTTTCGAAAAACAAAATAGCTTTGATTTTAAGAGTTTTCTAATCAAGATAGTCAGTTATTGGAAATGGTTTTTAGTCTCGTTAATCGTGACGTTTTCTATAGCGCATCAGGTTAATGTACGCAAACAGAAAATCTTCGGAATTGCTACTACTATTGCAGTTAAGGAAGAGAACAATCCGTTTTTTACTTCAACCACGAGTTTGATTTTCAATTGGGGAGGTTCATCAGATAAAGTACAGATGATTTCTACTACTCTGAAATCAAGATCACATAACGAATTGGTGGTTGATAAGCTACAGTTTTACACCGATTATTTAATTAAAACTGATTATTACCTCAAGGACGTTTACGGCCAAGTACCGTTTAAAATTACCATCGATAAAACGAAAGAGCAATTGTATGAGCAGTTCATCAAAGTCAAGCTTACTTCTCCAGATACCTATCAAATTGCAGTTTCGATTCCTTCTAATACAACGAATGTTATTAAATATTCAGACAATTCAGTGTCCAGTATTCCTGTTTTTGAAACGGAAATCGTAAAGAAATACCGTGTCGGACAGCAAGTTAATTTGCCGTTTTTGAATTGGAAGTTAGAACTGACCAAGATGCCTAAGGATTTTATCGGAAAAGAAATCTTAATCCGATTCAATTCATTTGATGAAACGGTAACCACCTACAAAGGTTTAGAAGTCGAGATTGATGTCAGAGCCGGGTCTATTATCCGTTTGGGTATGCAAGGCACCAACAAAGAGCGAATGGTAGACTACCTGAATGCTACTGTTTTGAAATTAATTGAACGCCAATTAGAACAAAAAAATAAATTTGCCGACAACACCATCGCCTTCATTGATGAAACCTTGCTTAAAATGGAAGGTGAGCTCAAAGATTCCGGAGAAGACCTCAAAGATTTTAGTCGCAAAAACAACATACTTGATATTGAAGATAAAGGTGCCAATTTCAAACAATTACTAACGGAAAACGATATCAAAAAGCAAGATGTAGAGCGCAAGCTGGCCTATTTGAATGCCTTGAAAACGTACTTAAACGGCAGCGTTGATTTTTCCAAATTACCCGCGCCTACTGTAGCCGGAATTGATGAACCGAACATTGTTAACAATGTAGCCAAATTAATTTCATTGTCAATCGAACGCTCAAATATGGTTTATTCCGCCAAAGGAAACATCTTTTATGAGCGCGTTGATAACGAAATTATGTCGGTTAAAAAAGTGTTGTTGGAAAACGCCAATTCACTTAAAAATGCTTTACAATACGACTTGCGACAAGTTGACACCAAACTCAGTCAGTTAGAAGGCGAGGTAAAAAAATTACCCGAAACTAACCAAGCTTATTTGAACATATCGCGCAAGTACGATTTGAGTAGTAACATTTACAATACCTACTTGCAAAAGAGAAGTGAAGCCTCTATCGTGAAAGCGGCTAACTTATCCGATATTCAGTTTATTGATCCGGCTAAAGATGTCGGTGGCGGATTATTAGGTCCAAAAACAGCGGTTAACTATGTGTTGGCGTTCTTTATCGGTTTGTTTATTCCGTTGGTGATAGTGTTTTTTATCTTCTTCATCAGTAACTCAATTCAAAATATTGATGATATTTCGGCCATTACGCAAATTCCGATTATCGGTATAGTAGGAGTGAAGCATACCGAATCCAATTTGTCTGTTTTTGAGCGACCGAAATCGGCACTATCAGAGTCTTTCCGTGCGATTCGTTCTTCCCTGCAGTTTTTATACAAAAAACAAAGTTCGGAAGGCGCCAAAACGCTAATGTTGACTTCTTCTGTCAGCGGTGAAGGGAAAACTTTTTGTTCCATCAATATCGCTACGGTGTTTGCTTTGAGTGAAAAGAAAACCATTATACTCGGACTTGACTTGCGCAAACCGAAAATCTTTGACGATTTTAATATTCGAAATGACATTGGTGCGGTGAACTATTTAATCGGGCAAAAAGGTTTGGATGAAGTTATTCAAAAAACACACATACCGTACTTGGATGTTATTACTTCAGGTCCGATTCCGCCAAATCCTTCTGAGTTGATTTTGGGTGAAACCATGAAAGATATGATTGCTATCTTGAAAAAGGAATACGATTATATCATTTTGGATACGCCACCGGTAGGATTGGTGTCAGATGCGTTGGAACTAGCGCAATACAGCGATGTTACGCTATATATTGTAAGGCAAAATTTCACCAAAAAAGAAATGTTGACGTTGCTGAATAACCGAACCAAGCGAGGAGAGTTAAACAACATCAGCATCGTATTTAATGGTTATGAGAACAAAGCCAAATACGGTACCGGTTATGGTTACGGATATGGTTACGGATATGGTTACGGCTATGGATATTCCAACGGTTACCACGAAGATGACGAGCCAAGAGGATTTTTAGCCAAGTTGAAATATAAATTATTCAAGAAATAAAACATGAGCGCAGTATCTAAATCGGTTTTGATTACCGGAGGTGCCGGTTTTATCGGTTCTAATCTTTGCGAGTACTTTTTGCAAAAAGGGTATCGCGTGATCTGTTTGGATAATTTTGCCACCGGACATCGTTATAATATTGCCCCTTTTTTGAGTAATGATGATTTTACTTTGCTGGAAGGCGATATCAGAGATTTAGAGACTTGTAAAAAAGCAGTTACCGATATTGATTACGTATTACACCAAGCCGCTCTAGGTTCGGTGCCGCGTTCCATCAACGATCCTATTACCAGCAATGAGGTAAATGTAAGTGGCTTTTTGAATATGTTGGTTGCTTCAAGAGATGCCGGTGTGAAACGCTTTGTGTATGCTGCCAGCTCTTCCACCTATGGGGATTCGGAAAGTTTGCCTAAAGTAGAAGAGACTATTGGTAAACCGCTTTCGCCTTACGCCATCACCAAATACGTTAACGAGTTATACGCCGATATTTTTGCTAAAACTTATGGTTTGGAGACTGTTGGCTTGCGTTATTTTAATGTTTTCGGAAGAAGACAAGATCCTAACGGTGCTTATGCTGCGGTAATTCCTAAGTTTGTTTTGCAATTGGTGAAGCATGAAAGCCCAATTATCAATGGTGATGGCAATTATTCTCGAGATTTCACTTATATCGATAACGTGATTCAAATGAATGAATTGGCAATGACAACGGAAAATCCTGAGGCCTTGAACACGGTGTACAATACCGCTTTCGGCGACAGAACGACCTTAAACGATATGGTGCATTATTTAAAAGAATACTTATCGGAATTTGATCCGGCCATTGCAGATGTGGCTGTGGTTCACGGGCCAAACCGACTAGGCGATATACCGCACTCGTTGGCCAGTATTGATAAAGCCCGAAAATTACTGAATTACCAACCCGAGTTTTCCTTTCAACATGGCTTAAAAGCTGCTGTTGCTTGGTATTGGGAAAATTTAAAAAAAGAATAAATTACAGTTGAGAATGAAAATAACTAACATTTGTTGTATTGGAGCCGGATACGTGGGAGGTCCGACTATGGCTGTTATAGCCGAAAAATGTCCGCATATTAAAGTGACCGTAGTGGATTTAAATGAAGCCAGAATTGCAGCTTGGAATGATGCCGATATCAATAATATTCCGATATACGAACCGGGACTGAATGAAATTGTGGGGAAAGCCAGAGGTAAGAATCTTTTTTTCTCAACCAATGTTGATAAAGCTATTGATGAAGCGGAGTTAATTTTTATTTCGGTGAATACGCCAACCAAAACGTATGGTACCGGAAAAGGAATGGCGGCCGATTTAAAACATATAGAATTGTGTGCCCGTCAAATTGCTAAAGTGGCCAAAAACGATAAAATTATCGTGGAAAAGTCGACTTTGCCAGTGCGTACAGCCGAAGCTTTGAAAAGCATTTTAGACAATACCGGTAATGGTGTTAAATTTCAAATTCTATCTAATCCTGAATTCTTAGCCGAAGGAACTGCAGTACAGGATTTGTTGAGCCCGGATCGAGTTTTAATAGGAGGTGAAACTACTCCTGAAGGACAAAATGCCATAGAAGCTTTAGTAGATGTTTATGCGAATTGGGTGCCGAGAGAGCGCATTTTAAAAACCAATGTATGGTCGTCTGAGTTGTCAAAACTTACGGCTAATGCCTTCTTAGCACAGCGTGTTTCTTCTATCAATGCCATTTCTGAATTGTGTGAAAAAACAGAGGCTAACGTAAACGAAGTGGCCAAAGCCATCGGAATGGACAGCCGTATTGGTTCGAAATTCCTAAAAGCGTCTGTTGGTTTCGGAGGATCATGTTTCCAAAAAGACATTCTCAATTTGGTTTATATTTCCAAAGCTTTCGGCTTGAACGAAGTGGCCGATTATTGGGAACAAGTCATTATTATGAATGACCATCAAAAAAGACGTTTTTCTAAAAACATAGTGCAAACACTTTACAATACCGTTTCGGGTAAAAAGATTACTTTCTTGGGTTGGGCTTTCAAAAAAGACACCAATGATACTCGTGAATCGGCCGCAATTTATGTTGCCGACGATTTGATTAATGAGCAAGCCCGTATAGCCCTTTTTGATCCTAAAGTAGAACAAAAGCAAGTGTTGTCCGATTTGAATTATTTGGATACCCGTCAACCGGAAGAAAATGCCAACAGTATTACGGCTTTTCAAAATCCGTATGAAGCTTGTGCCGATGCGCATGCCATTGCGATTTTAACCGAATGGGATGAGTTTAAAACCTACGATTGGCAAAAAATTTACGACAGCATGTTGAAACCGGCTTTTGTATTTGATGGCAGAAATTTGTTGGATGCTGAAAAAATGAGAGCTATCGGTTTTGTGTATCAATCTATTGGTTCTTAATTAAAGAAGTATCTTTGTTACCAATGTAATAGCGTTAAATCAGTTAATTTTTTTTTATGAATACCAAAATTGCAGTTATAGGATTAGGATATGTTGGGTTACCATTGGCCAGATTATTTGCTACCAAATATCCGGTTGTGGGATTTGATATCAATCAGAATCGCATCAACGAATTGAATTCGGGGATTGATACCACATTGGAAGTGAGTGAATCCCTGCTCAAACAAGTCCTAGTTGCACAACCCTCTGATGCTAATGGCCTTTACTGCAGTTGCGCTATTGAGGATATCCAAAATTGTAACATCTATATTGTTACAGTACCGACTCCGGTAGATAAAAACAACCGACCTGATTTAACCCCTTTGTACAAATCGAGCGAAACTGTTGGGAAAGTACTGAAAAAGGGAGATGTCGTTATTTATGAATCAACCGTTTATCCCGGTGTAACTGAGGAAGAATGTATTCCGGTGCTGGAACGCGTGAGCGGTTTAAAATTCAACAGCGACTTTTTTGCAGGCTATTCACCGGAGCGCATTAATCCCGGCGATAAAGAACATACCGTTGAAAAAATTCTGAAAGTAACTTCCGGTTCTACACCTGAAATCGGTCAGAGAGTTAACGAACTATACAAATCTGTAATTACCGCCGGAACGCATTTGGCGCCTTCCATCAAGGTGGCCGAAGCGGCTAAAGTGATTGAGAATTCCCAACGTGATATTAATATTGCTTTTGTTAACGAATTGGCTAAGATTTTTAATTTATTGGAAATTGATACACATGCCGTTTTGGAAGCCGCGGGAACCAAATGGAACTTTTTGCCTTTCAAACCCGGATTGGTAGGCGGTCATTGTATAGGCGTTGATCCTTATTACTTAGCGCAAAAAGCACAAGAAAAAGGATACCATCCCGAAATTATTTTAGCCGGTAGAAGACTCAACGACAGTATGGGCGAATATGTAGCCTCTCAAGTGGTGAAGTTGATGATCAAAAAAGGCATCACCATCAACCAAGCCAAATTGCTGATGATGGGTATCACGTTTAAAGAAAATTGTCCGGATGTTCGCAATACCAAAATTGTCGATGTGGTTCACGCCTTGGAAGATTACGGTATAGCAGTAACCATATTTGACCCTTGGGCCAAACCGGAAGAAGTAAAACACGAATACGGATTAACAACAGTTAATGCGTTACCTGACAGTGCTTTTGATGCCATTGTTTTGGGCGTAGCGCACAAAGAATTTGCTGACATCGACTTTACCTTACTTAAAACAGCCAACAGTGTTATTTTTGATGTGAAAGGCGTTTTGAAAGCCACTGCTGATGCCCGACTTTAGGCTGTTGTAAAGTTTTAGGAAAGGCTTTGCAATAGCGGCTTTGCCATACCAACTTCGAGCTTAGGCTCATTATGTCCTTTTAATTTGATTAGCATGAAAAAGATTTTAATTACAGGTGGTGCAGGTTTTATCGGTTCTCATGTGGTGAGACGATTTGTGCAAAACTACCCTGACTATCATATTTATAATTTAGACGCCTTGACTTATGCCGGTAATTTGGAAAATATTACCGATATTGAGCAATGCGATAATTATACTTTTATCAAAGGAGATATAGTGGATGCTGATTTTATCCAAAATTTATTCCAACAATACCAATTTGACGGCGTCATTCATTTGGCGGCTGAATCGCATGTAGATCGATCTATTACTGATCCGTTGGCTTTTGTAAGAACCAATGTTATCGGAACGATGAACTTGTTGAACGCGGCCAAAACCATCTGGAAAGACAATGCCGATGGCAAGCGATTTTATCACGTAAGTACCGATGAGGTTTACGGTACTTTAGGCGCTACCGGTTTGTTTACCGAAACAACACCTTACGATCCGAATTCACCTTACTCGGCATCTAAAGCAAGTTCCGACCATTTTGTTCGCGCTTACGGAGAAACCTATGGTTTGCCTTACGTGATTACCAACTGTTCTAACAACTACGGTCCTAATCATTTTCCGGAAAAATTGATTCCGCTTTTCATCAACAACATCATCAATAACAAGCCTTTGCCGGTGTATGGTGACGGTAAATATACCCGTGATTGGTTGTTTGTGAAAGACCATGCGGTAGCTATCGATTTGGTTTATCATCAAGGCCGAAACCACGAAACCTATAACATAGGTGGTTTTAACGAGTGGCAAAATATCGACTTGGTGAAATTGTTGTGTCAAAAGATGGATGAAAAATTAGGTAGAACCCCTGGCGAATCCGCACAATTGATTACTTACGTTAAAGATCGTCCCGGACACGATTTGCGTTATGCAATCGATGCCTCAAAAATCAACACCGAATTAGGTTGGAAACCATCGGTTACTTTTGAAGAAGGTTTGGGTCAAACTATCGATTGGTATTTGGCTAATGAAGAATGGCTAAAAAATGTCACTTCAGGTACTTACCAAAGTTATTACGAAAAACAGTATTCCTAAATATACCCAGAATGAGTCAACTCAAGAAAGGAGCTATTTTATCTTATGTCACCATCATCTTAACCAATGGCATTGGATTAGTATTAACTCCTTTTATGATTCAAAAGTTGGGCGATTCCGAGTACGGTTTGTACACTTTAATCGGATCGCTTATAGGCTATATCAGTATTTTAGATTTTGGTCTTAACAATGCTATAGTGCGTTTCGTTGCCAGATACCGCGCCTTGGAAGACCGAAAAGGGGAAGAGAATTTTTTGGCCACCACTATGCTGATTTACACCGTAATAGCCTCTTTAATTTTAGCGGTTGGCGTATTTCTGTATTATCATTTGGAGACGGTTTTTACTAAATTAACGCCAAGCGAACTCGACAAGGCCAAAGTCATGTTTGGCATCTTGATTTTCAATCTTACGATTACGTTACCTGGCGGAGCCTTCTCAGCCATTGCGAATGCTTATGAGCATTTTGTATTTCCTAGGATGTTAAACATAGTCAAGTACCTTGTTCGTTCTTTACTTTTAGTTGCTATTCTTGTTTGGGGAGGAGATGCTGTATCCATAGTTGTTTTAGATACTGTAATTAATTTGCTGGTAATAGGGATTAATGCCTTTTATATTTTTTACAAGTTACAAGTCAAATTTAAACTTCATAAAGTTGATTTTACATTGGTTCGCGAAATATTCAATTACTCGTTTTGGATTTTTGTGTTTGCTATTATGGGGCAGTTCCAATGGCAATCGGGTCAGGTGATTTTAGGTGTGGTTTCCGGAACTACCGCGGTAGCCATTTACGGCGTTGGAATAATGTTAGGGACGTATTACGGTGCATTTTCAACAGCCATATCCAGTGTTTTTTTACCCCGAGCAACCCAAATGACAGCTCTTGAAGCCAGTGGAGAAGAACTTACCTTAATGATGGTGCGTATCGGACGATTTTCACTGATTACCCTTTTAATGATACTTGGAGGTTTCTTGCTTTACGGGCAACAGTTTATTTTGCTTTGGGTTGGTAAGACCTATCAAAATTCTTGGTTGATTGCTTTGATAATTATGATTTCTTACACTTTACCTCTAGTGCAATCTTTTGCTAACTCCATATTAGAGGCTAAAAGCACTTTTGCTTTTAAAGCTGTTACCTACATAACTTTAATAGTGGCAGGAACCGTTTTAGGCTATTTTTTGAATGAACATTGGGGCGTTTTCGGATTGATTTCAGGCACTACATTAGGTTGGATAATAAGCCAGTGTATCATGAATATTTATTATCAAAAAGTACTAAAGCTCAATATACCGCTTTTTTTTACAGAATTATTCCGTAAAATCTTTCTCACCTTTGTTTTAACGGTTGTACTGGGTTTTGCTTTAAATTTCTTGCCGGGATCTGATTGGTTGAATTTATTGGTAAAAATTTCGGTTTATGTAGTGCAATTTTCATTTCTCATGTTTACTTTTGGAATGAATCAAACGGAAAGAGATACCATAAAGAGTATGCTCCCGAAATTTTTAACTCGCCAAAGTTAAATGCTTACACTCGATACTATAGTTTACACTAATGAAGGTAAAAGAATGACTTATCAGTATACTTACGATAAGTCTATTGCCCACTATTTTAACAAAAAGGAAGCTTATTATGTGGAGTATGATGACCCTATTTCATCATTACCGGAAAGTATTAATGTCATTCCTTTCTTGGCCAATATCATGCCTATTGCTTGGTTTGTTGGTTTTGATGTATACGTAAACGAATTGGACGAAACGTTTTACCAATCATTACAAAATTTAAAAGAAGAGTTTGCGATACATTTTCCGCAAATTAAAACCGATACAAAATTACATGTGGCAAAAATGGTTGCCAACGTCTTGCCCAAAGAAGATTGTGCACTTTTATTCAGTGGCGGATTAGACGCTTTTGAGTCGTTGACCAGAAATCTTGATAAAAACCCTTACCTTATTTCGGTACTCGGTGCAGATATAGCTGTGGAAGACCATAAAAGATGGCATGATTTCAAGAGATTTAACCAAGAAGAAAGCATCATCAATAAAGAGCGCCTTTGTTATGTAGAATCCAATTTGAGGACTTTTTACACTTATGAAGTCGATTTGCTGGTTGGTGTTGGATGGTGGGGAAAAATCCAGCACGGTATGGCTTTGCTAAGTTTGATAGCGCCATTGAGTGCGTTGCACGGCATTACTACAACCATGATCGCTTCTTCGAACACAATTGAAGTAAACTTCGGTTGGGGTTCTACTTCGGAAACAGATGAAAAAGTCAGATGGGCCAATCAAAAAGTAATACACGATGGGTTTCACCTCAGGCGAACACAAAAAATAGAGAGCATAGTTGCTTTTGCCCGAAAAACAGGTCACCAAGTTAAACTCCGAGTTTGTTATTCCGAATGGCGAAAGGGATACAACTGCAGTCGCTGTACTAAGTGCCAAAGAACAATGCTGGGTTTTATTCTGGAAGGTGCTAATCCAAACGATTATGGTTTTGAGGTGCCCAAAGATTTTTATGAATTGATTTTTAAAAACTTTGAAAAGGATTCGGTCATGACCATTGGGGTAAAATATGAATGGCAATGTTTGCAAGATAAAGCAAAACAAGTTCAGCAGCCTTTTATCATCAATGAAGTAGCAACCGAAATGACTAAATTCAATACTTTTGTCAATCTTGATATTGATGGTGTCGTGAATAAAAATCAAGAGAAGTTGCAAAAAAGTAAGGAGTGGAAGTTTGTTATTATCAATAAATTTCCCAAACTATTTAATTTTTACCTTAAGTTAAGACAAAAAATATAAAGCTAATCCAAATGAAGTACGGTATATTTTCATATGATGAAAACAAGATTCAATTCAATGTAGGCGATAACGTTCAGAGTTTAGCTGCCAAGCAGTATATGCCTCGTGTTGATACTTATATCAATCGCGAACGTTTGGCGGACTATCACGGTGAAAAAATGAAAGTCATCATGAATGGCTGGTTCACTCACAATTACAATAATTGGGTGCCTTCCGAAGATATAGAACCTTTGTTTGTATCTTTCCACGTCAACAATACTGCGGCTCCCGGCATGTTAAATGATAAAGGAATTGCTTACTTAAAAAAGCACCAACCCATTGGTTGTCGGGATCAGTTTACCGCCGATTTGTTACAATCGAAAGGAATTGAAGCCTATTTTTCAGGTTGTTTAACCTTAACTCTAGACTCTTACAAAGTAGATGATTCTGAACGTGGCGATGAGATTTATATTGTAGATCCTTTATACAGTTATCCTCGTTGGGAAAAAATGACGATGGATTGGAAGTGGTTTGTAAAGAGCATCTTGAACGGGAAATTATTCCAATTGGGTAAAAAGAAAAAACACCTGAAAAATTTTATCAGCCCCGATTTATTAAAGTCGGCCATCTATATCAACCAAGAACCACCGGCCAATACGTACAACGATGACCAAAAATTTGCTATGGCGGAAGATTTATTACACAAATATGCCAAGGCCAAATTGGTCATTACCTCCCGTATCCACTGTGCTTTACCGTGTTTGGCCATGGGAACTCCGGTGATTTTTGTAAATGGTTTTGACAGTTTTGTAGATTCTTGTCGCTTCGACGGCATTTTAGAGTTGTTCAACCGAATCGATATCGATGCGAAAACCGGTGCGTTTACCGCTAATTTTCCCTTAGAAGGGAAGATAACTAAAGACACTGTCGTTAAAAATTTAGAAAAGCATCATGTTTTGGCCGAACCGCTAAAAGAGAAATGTAGAAATTTCATAAATGATAAAAAAAATTAAGCATAGATGATCCCAAAAATTATCCATTATTGTTGGTTAAGTGGTGATCCATTTCCGGAGTCAATTCAAATCTGTATTGATTCGTGGAAATCTAAATTACCTGATTACGAGTTTATACTTTGGGATACTAATCGTTTTAATTTGAATGATTCTCTGTGGGTTAAACAAGCTTTTGAATCAAAAAAATATGCTTTCGCCGCTGATTTTATAAGACTTTATGCTGTTTATCATTATGGAGGAATCTATATGGATACTGATGTTGAAGTTGTTAAGCCTTTTGATGAACTCCTTCATCTGCCTTATTTTGTTGGTTCTGAGGGACATGATATCATCGAAGCAGGAGTTTTTGGCGCCGAAAAAGAAACTTGGTGGCTAAAGCCATGTTTGGATTATTACACCAACAGAGTTTTTGTAAAAGCCGACGGTAGTTATGATACGATAACATTGCCAAATATCATGATGAAACAGATAGGATTAGAAAACGCAATCAAAATGGATACGGCAGAGCATATTTTGATGAATGATTTCAGAAAAAATAAGAATGAAGTACTGATGTTTCCTCCTGAATTTTTTTGTGCCAAAAATCATGGAACCGGAGTAATTGAAAAAACAGAGCATACTTTTACAATTCATCATTTTGCAATGTCTTGGGTGCCAAAGCATGTAGCATTTCTGCCAAATATCAAGCGGAAATTAATTAAAATATTAGGACCAAAACCTATCCTTTGGTTGATAGGAACTTTTAAGTTTAGAGAAATTAGAACTTTCTTAAACTCCAAAAAATCAAATTAACAGATTTTCTTAATCTCCGAGGTTGTATATCTTTACCAATATGCTCTGAGCAAAAAATGTAAAATATAAACTGTTGAAATAAGGAGAAAGAAATCAGAGCAGCAGCCAATAAAATACCCAACAAGCTGTCCGAAAATATAGTTAATCAATGGAACAAACCGTTTAAAATTATTTCAAACTGATGCGAATCTTGTTAGTTATTCCGTATGGAGGTGTTGGTGGTATCGAGAGATTGGCCTTGAATTTCTATAATTTTTACAAGTCAAAAGGATTTGATGTTAAGGTGTTGAAAATTATAAAGTTGCCAAATGATATCGTGAATTTCGGTGAGGACGAAAGGTATCTGTCTACTGTTGATTTTAGTGATATGGGCCGATTGGAACGTTTGTTTTTTTACGTGAAAGCGCCTTGGCACCTTCGACAAATACTAAAAAAAGATCGATTTGATTATTCTTTTGGTTTTGGTGATATGGCTAATATTTTCAGTTCATTAACCTTTACAAAAGAGTACAAAGTGGTAAGTATTCATTCTACTAAAAGTAAAGAATTTACAGATACTACTTTTTTTAATCGATTGTCAAAACTGAGTTATAAAACTTCTTATTATTTTTTAGACAAAGTAGTTTGTATTAGTAAGGCCATTAAGGAAGATTTGATTCAAAATTGCGGCTTTGCTTTTCCTAAAAAATTAGAAGTGATTTACAATCCGCATAACATAGCTGAAATAGAAAAAATGGCTGCTATGCCTATAGAAGATGAGGAAGAAAAGAAAATTTTTGATAAGAAAACAATTCTCTTTTTAGGTCGTTTAACTACAGTGAAATCTCCTTGGCATTTACTCAAAGCTTACAGTTTAATGGAAAATACTGATGAGGTTAACCTGGTCTATGTTGGCGATGGCTCGCCCGAGGTACTTCAATACATGCAACAATTGGTTACGCAGTTAGGTCTAGGCTCAAAAGTGTTTTTTTTAGGGCGAAAATCCAATCCGTACCAATATCTAAAGCTAGCTTCTGTTTTAGCGCTTTCTTCTAAATACGAGGGCACGCCAAATGTAATAGTGGAAGCAATTGCCTGTGGTATACCTGTAGTTTCCTCCAATTGTACCGAAGGTTTACCGGAGTTGATGAGTCAATCTGTGTTAAAAAAGGAAGGAAAAGTCTTCCTTACAGAGTCTGGGATTATTACGCCTACTTTTTTCGATAACTCGCTCTCACTTCCTGATAATGATAATTTTATTCCGGAAGAGCAAGTTTTTGCAGAAGCGTTAGCCACAGTAATCTCAGATCGTAAATACATCGAAAATCTCCACATCAATAGAGCCGGTTTGCTTGATAAATACAACATTGAAAAAGTAGCTATGTCGTATTTAAATCGCAATAATTAATCTTTTAGTAATGAACGGAAAGCTAAAAAATGATAACTTGCGATAATTCGCCACCTTGAACACAAAGATGAACCAGAAGATTAATTAAAACCTAATTATGTTTGATTTTATACCGATAGAGTACTATACAACTGTGTATATTAACATTATGTTGTTGTTTACTTTGGTTGTACTTTTACGTGCATATCAATACAAGCTGGTAGATTCGGTTAACCTCATGAGTCATTCGTTTTATGAGATTTTCTTGTTGGTTTTTGTTGCTTTTTACATGGGACTGAGGCCGGTAAGTTATGCGTTTGGTGACATGGGTACCTATGCCAAATTGTATGATGATTTTCAGAATTACGGATTTATAGAAACCCAAGGGGATCCCGTATTTTATCTTTTTATGAAATCGTGTTCCAAGATTTTCCCCGTAGAGATTTTTTTCCTGATTTGTGCGGCACTATACATCATTCCATTATATTATGCCTCAAAAAAATTGTTTGGGGAATACAGTTTTTATGCTTTTTTCATGTTGGTGGCCTCAATGAGTTTTTGGGCTTATGGAACAAATGGTATCAGAAACGGCTTGGCAACATCTATTTTTCTGTTGGCTATCACCAGAAATAGTCAGGCTATTAAAATTTTATTGTTTGTTTTATCACTAGGTATTCACCAATCTATGTTTATTCCATTAGTGATGTATATTTTTACCTCATTTTATAAAAACACCAAGTATATCTTTATATTTTGGTTATTGTGTATTCCATTATCGCTTATTTTAGGAAAACAATTGGAAAATTTCTTCCTTAATTTTGGTTTTGGGGATACTGATAAAATTCAAGGGTATTTAGTTGAAGATGAAGAGATTTTGGAAGAGTTCAGTGCTGTTGGATTCCGTTGGGATTTCTTACTCTACAGTATTAGTGGGGTTTTTACAGGATTGTATTTTATTTTTAAAAAAGAATTCGAAGATGAGTTTTACAAACGTCTGATTAATTTGTACTTGATGACCAATGCCTTTTGGATTTTGGTCATTAGAGCCAATTTCTCCAATCGTTTTGCTTATTTGTCTTGGTTCTTGTTAGGAGTGGTTATTATTTATCCGTTTTTAAAAAGAGTGTTTTTCAAAGAACAACACCAAATAATAGGTAAAATTATTCTAGCTTATTTCTTGTTTACCTACGTATTAATGATATTTACTGCCTAATTAATCATAATGAAACGAATAACCGTTTTTACGCCCACATTCAACCGTGCTTATTGTTTGCACCAAGTTTATGAAAGTTTGTTGCGCCAATCTTGTCAGGATTTTATTTGGCTGGTTGTTGATGATGGCTCAACCGATAATACTCGAGAATTGGTTCAAAGTTGGATTGATGAACGTAAAATAGAAATACACTATGTTTACCAAAACAACTTGGGAATGCATGGCGGTTACAATACAGCCTATAGCATGATTGATACAGAACTCAATGTTTGTATGGATTCTGATGATTTTTTTACCGATCAAGCCATTGAAAAGATTCTGAGACATTGGGATGAATATGGTAACGATTCTTATGCAGGTTTGGTAGGTTTAGACGCCACTTTAGACGGTAAAGTTTTAGGTTCATGGTTTCCCCAAGATTTAAAAAGTGCTACGCTGGAAGATTTATACCATAAATACAAAATCAACGGAGACAAGAAACTAGTCTACCGTACTGCTGTAGTCAAAAGCTTTCCGCCTTACCCTATATATCCGGGAGAAAGTTTTGTGCCTCTGGGTTCGCTTTACGTTCAAATTGACAAACAATATGAATTACTGTGTTTGAATGAAATATTGTGCTTGGTTGAATACATGGAAGATGGTTCCACCCGAAATATTTTCAGACAGTACCGCCGACATCCAAGAGGTTTTCGCTATTCCAGAGTAATCGAGTTGCAATACTCTGGCTATACTATTGTTAAGATAAAAGCCTTAATTCATTTTATTGCCAATAGTTTGCAATTGAAAGAGTTTAACTATTTCGGAAAAAATAAATACCCAATCTTGACCTATCTTTTCTTTCCTTTAGGGCTATTGCTGTACTTTTACATCAAAAGAAAAAATAAGCTCATTGCCAAAACCTAACTCAATCTATAACATATGTGCGGAATTGCCGGTTTTATAACCCCCGAAAAATGGGATTTTAATCATGTGCTCAATAACATGGTTCAAAAATTACACCACCGAGGTCCTGATAGTAAAGGGACTTGGTGTGATGCTGATTTCGGATTGGGTTTAGGTCATGCCAGATTATCGATTATAGATTTAACACCAACGGGGCATCAGCCGATGCAGTCTGCCTCAGGTCGTTACATGATGGTTTTTAATGGCGAAATATACAACCACTTGGCCTTGCGCAAAGAGTTGGAAAAAATCGAAAATATTTCCTGGCGTGGTACCTCAGATACAGAAACCTTGCTCTATGGATTTGAAATTTGGGGTTTGGATGCTACTGTAAAAAAATGCAACGGCATGTTTGCCATCGCCCTTTGGGATAAAAAAGAAAAGTCGCTTACTTTGGTTCGTGACCGAATGGGAGAAAAGCCGCTATACTACGGTTCTGTTGGCAAAAGTTTTGTTTTTGCTTCCGAATTAGCAGCGCTAAAGGCTATCCCACAATTTTCAAATCCTATCGATAAAGGCGCATTAGCATTGTTTATGTCTTATGCTTCAGTACCGGAGCCTTTTTCGATATACAGCGGTATCAATAAGTTGCCGTCAGGCGGAAAACTTACTTGGTCTTATGAAAAGCAAACTCCTGAAATAACACAATATTGGTCGGTTGAATCACTAACCAATCGCCAACACAATCCGCTTTACACAGGAAGTGCTTCGGACGCCGTTGATACCTTAGAAACGCTGCTGACCGACGCCGTTAATTTACAAACCATCTCCGATGTGCCAATTGGAGCTTTTCTTTCGGGTGGTGTAGATTCAAGTTGTATCGCTGCCTTGATGCAATCCGTTTCTTCCCACAAGATAGATACGTTTAGCATCGGTTTTGATAAGCCGGAGTACAATGAAGCACAATATGCTAAAGAAGTGGCTAAGCATTTGGGCACTCAACATCACGAAACCTACGTAACCGACAGGGAAGCACTCGATATAGTGCCGCAGTTGAGCAGTATTTATTCGGAACCTTTTTCCGAATCTTCTCAAATTCCTACGTTTATGGTTGCTAAAATTGCCCGTCAAAAGGTAACGGTGAGTTTGTCAGGAGATGCCGGAGATGAATTGTTCGGGGGTTACTCTCGCTATCAGTTGGCGAATAACACTTGGAATAAACTCGACAAGATCCCTAAAGTGTTAAGAAAAACGGCTTATGCCGGTATCAATGCTTTACCGTATGATTTTTGGTATTCGTTGTTACTTCCGTTAAAAGGAAAAAGAAATAAAATAAACCTCCCGGTGAATTTTGCCGACAAACTCTTCAAAGGGTTACCAATGTTAATGGCAGAGAACCGAAAAGAGTTTTACCACAAAGGCTTAATGAATCACAATCCGGATTTACAACACTGGTTGCCGGGTGTGGAACGTCCAATGACTAAGTTTGATTCCAATGCGATCCTTTCGGATAACTTTTTCGACGAAATGATGGCAACTGATTTAATCACCTATCTTCCTAACAATAATTTAGCTAAGGTTGACCGTGCAGCTATGGCTAGTTCTTTGGAAACCCGTGTGCCTTTATTAGATCACAGAGTCGTACAGTTTGCTCTATCCTTACCGGTTAATTACAAAATCCAAAACGGAACTGATAAATGGGTTTTAAGACAAGTATTGTACAAGCATGTCCCGAAACACCTGATTGAACGCCCCAAAATGGGATTTGCAGTGCCTCTCGAAGATTGGTTGCGAGGACCGCTGAAAGATTGGGGAGCTGCGCTTTTAGATCCAAGAAAAATAAAAGAAGGAGGCTTTTTTGACGCCGACTTTATCACCAAGAAATGGCAGGAATTCCAATCGGGGAAACGCAACTGGCAAGGGCAACTTTGGGATGTAATAATGTTCCAGGCTTGGTTGGAAAATAATAAACTTTAACTGCTTTAGTTATGAAGATACTTCGAGTCATAAATTCTCTCGATATTGGTGGTGCCGAACGATCTATAGCCGGTAATGTGCCTTTGCACATTCAAAATGGTTTTGACATGGACGTACTCTTACTCAATGGAAAAGAGACTTTCTTTCAAACAGAGCTCAAAAGTAAAGGCATAAAAGTATTTTCATTGGGCCAAAACAATAACATATACAATCCCTTGCTGGTTTTTAAACTAATGAAGTTTATCCGCCAATATGATGTAGTTCATGCTCATTTATTCCCGGCTATTTATTGGGTTGCTTTTGCCAAAATGTTGTCATTTAGTTCTGTAAAGCTCGTCTTTACCGAGCATGATACGCATAATAGAAGACGGGATAATTTTTTATTAAGATTGGTGGACAAAATCGTTTATCGACAGTTTTCAACCATCATTACCATATCCGATGCTGCGGCTCATAACCTGGCGAAGCATTTGGGGTTTCGTCATAGCATGACTACTATCTATAATGGTGTAGATTTACAAAAGGTTAGGATAGAAGCAGCATTGGAGAAACCCAATCTGAAAAGTCAATTTTCAAACAAAAAGTTATTGGTGCAAGTGGCCGGATTCAGAGACCAAAAAGACCAAGATACAGTGATTAAAGCCTTAACGGTTTTACCGGTGGAGTTTGTAGCCGTTTTTGTAGGTGAAGGCAAGCGAATGGAAATTTGCAAGGCACTGGCCAATGAACTCAATGTAGCCGACCGGGTTTTTTTTATGGGACTCCAAAGCCAAGTCGGTTCAATACTCGGGATGGCTGAATTTGTAGTTATGTCCAGCCATTGGGAAGGCTTTGGCAGAGCAGCTGTTGAAGGAATGGCATTGCGCAAACCGGTATTAGCTTCTGATGTTCCCGGATTAGCTGATGTGGTTTCAGGAGCCGGCCTGTTATTTGAAGTGGGCGATTATAAGACTTTAGCAAATAGTATTATCGAGCTGTCATCAAACAAACACTATTACGACGAAGTGGCCTCAAAATGTTACGACAGAGCCGAAATATATGATATCAAACACATGGTTCAGGCCTACGAAAAAGTATATAATCAACTGAGATAAAAAAGGAGTTAGTATGTGTGGAATTAATGGTTTTCTATCGAAATCAACTTATAAATCAGACGACTTTTTAAAGCGAATGAATGCTAAAATTATTCATCGCGGTCCGGATGAAGATGGGTTTTTTACGGAAAATTTCAATGGAACCACTTTGGGTATGGCCATGAGACGGCTTTCGATTATCGATTTGACTTCGGGGAAACAACCTATTTTTAATGCCGATCAATCTAAAGTCATCGTGTTTAACGGCGAGATTTACAACTTTAAGTCGCTGCGCGAAGAACTCAAAAGCAAAGGCTACACTTTTTATACGAGTTGTGATACGGAAGTGGTAGTGAATTTATACGACTGCTACGGCACAGTCGCTTTCTCTATGTTAGACGGTATGTTTGCTTTCAGTTTGTTAGACAAAACTACCAATACATTGTACATCGCCAGAGATTTTTTTGGTGAAAAACCATTGTATTATTGTCAATCAGAGGATAGTTTGATTTGGGCTTCCGAGCTTAAATCGATTTTGGAGATATTACCGTCAAAGCCAGAAATTGATACTACAGCTTTGAACTTGTACTTGCAATTGACGTACATCCCGGCGCCTTACTCCATTTTTAAAAACATCAAGAAATTAGAGGCCAATCATTATATGGCTATCGATTGTAATACTATGGAAACCGAAGTGTTTTCCATTCCGCAGTCAAAGAAGCAATATCAAATTGCGGATAAAAATGAAGCGATTCAAGTTGCGCATGATTTGGTTCGAGAAAGTGTAGCGTCTCGATCGATATCCGATGTGCCGTTAGGTACTTTTTTATCCGGTGGCGTTGATTCTTCTATAGTATCGTTATGTTTAGCGCAACAATCCGACCGAAAAATAGAGACGTTCTCTATCGGTTTTGATAAAAAATCTTTTGATGAGTCTGAGAAATCCCGTGCTGTAGCCAAACTTATCAACAGCAATCATCACGAGTTTATAATCGCCGAAAAAGATCTGGAGTCCAACTTATCTGAAATACTCTTAAATTTTGATGAGCCGTTTGCCGATTCTTCCGCTTTGGCATCTTATGTAGTAGCCCATAAAACCAAACAATACGTAACCGTTGCCCTGACCGGCGATGGTGGCGATGAGGTTTTTGGCGGTTACAATAAATATTACATGGGTAAATTAAACCATCGCTATACTTCGTTGATGCCCGAGACTATTCATAAAAGTATACTTAAAATGGGTGATGTTTTGCTCAAAACGTCTGAGGACAACAGAGGGAAAAGATTTAAAATCAACCGCTTGTTAAAAGCCATCAATTACCAAGGTGATTTTTATTATAATATCATTTCATTAGGGTTTCAGGGAGCAGAACTTAAGTCCATACTCAATCCGTCTTACAGTATTTCTCAGCCGCTTCATTACTATAAATCGCTCATAGGAAATCACCATAAAACACTGACCGATTTCAGAAATATTGACTTGCATTTGAGCCTGGAAGGTGATATGTTGGTTAAGGTAGATCGGACTAGTATGTTGACTTCATTAGAATGCCGAGCACCGTTTTTGAATAAAGAAATCTGGAACTTTACCAACCAACTTCCGGAAGAATATCTCATCAACGGTTGGGATAAAAAACACTTGTTGAAAGAGGCTTTCAAAGGCTACTTCCCCAAAGATTTTTTAAACAAATCCAAAAAGGGCTTTGGTGTTCCGGTTGGAGATTGGTTGAAAAGCCAACTCAAAGACGAACTCCTGCATTATACAAATCCCGAGTTCTTGACTAAGCAAGGACTGTTTAATGCAACAGTTGTGACTCAATTGGTGCAAAATCACTTAAGCGGTAAAATCGATAATACATTCAGGGTTTGGACCTTGTATTGTTTTCAAAAATGGTATGTGAATTACTATGGAGGATAAAAAAACACTGGTCCGAATTACCACCGTACCCATTTCATTGGAGAAACTGCTCGCCGGTCAGTTGCGTTATATGAGTCAGTTTTACCGCGTAATTGCCGTGTCTTCAGAAAAAGATAACTTGGAACGATTGGGACAAAAAGAAAAAGTGACCACCTTTCATGTACACCTTACCCGTAAAATAACGCCAATAGCCGATTTCAAAGCGCTTCTTCGATTGTATTTTTATTTTCGAAAGACTAAACCTGCTATAGTACATACACATACGCCCAAAGCCGGAACCATTGGGATGTTGGCCGCCAAATTGGCCGGTGTCAAAATCCGATTGCATACCGTTGCCGGACTACCACTTTTGGAGGAAACCGGTACCAAACGAAAGATTTTAAATGCCGTGGAGACACTTACTTATGCTTGTGCAACTAAAGTGTATCCCAATTCGGTCGGACTTAAAGATATTATCATACAAAGCCGATTTTGCCAGCCCAGCAAACTAAAAGTAATCGCTAACGGCAGTTCCAATGGGATTGACACCGAATATTTTTCGAGAAAACACTTTTCAGAAGATACTTTAAGTCAGTTGCAAAAGCAATTAGGCATTCAACCGGAAGATTTTGTTTTCGTTTTTGTAGGTAGATTGGTGAAAGACAAGGGAATCAATGAGTTAATACAAGCGTTTTGCCAATTACCACAGGAACAACATCCTGTAAAGTTATTGTTAGTGGGCGATTATGAATCCGATTTAGATCCTTTACAACCCAACACTTTGGCGCAAATAACCTCAAATCCAAATATTATTTCTACCGGTTTTCAATCGGATGTCAGACCTTATTTTTGTTTGAGTCACGCATTGGTATTTCCCACTTACAGAGAAGGTTTTCCTAATGTAGTGTTACAGGCGGGCGCATTAGATTTACCGGGTATAGTAACCAATATCAATGGGTGTAATGAAATTGTTGTTCCCGGTAAAAACGGCTTAATCATTCCGGTTAAAGAGGAAAATGCTATTTTTGAAGCCATGCGGTTTTTTATCCATCATCCGGAAGATTTAGCCAACATGAAAAAAAATGCCCGTGAAATGATTGAAACCCGATACAAACAAGCCGTGGTTTGGGAAGCCATCAGGCAAGAATATCAAATACTGGAGCAGTATGTATAAGTCCTTTTTTAAAAGAATAATCGATTTTACGGCAGCCTTAATCGGATTCACGGTTTTATTTCCGTTATTTCTGCTTATTGCTCTTTTTCTGACGATAGCTAACGATGGAAAACCCTTCTTCTTCCAACGGCGTCCCGGAAAAAACGGAAAGGTTTTCAGTATTATCAAGTTTAAAACGATGAATGATCGCAAAGATGACTCCGGTAAATTATTGCCCGATGAAGTACGTTTAACAGCTGTTGGGAAATTTGTCCGTAAAACATCTTTAGATGAGATACCGCAATTGCTCAATGTAATCAAAGGTGATATGAGTTTGATAGGGCCCAGACCATTGTTAACCGATTACCTGCATTTGTATAACGAATTTCAAAATCGCCGTCATGAAGTCCGCCCCGGAATTACCGGTTGGGCTCAAGTGAATGGTAGAAATGCTATTTCGTGGGATAAAAAATTTGAGCTCGATGTTTGGTATGTTGACCACATGAGCTTTGTATTGGATTGTAAAATTTTAATAAAAACGGTTCAAAAGGTAATCAAAAGTGAAGGCATCAATGCTGAAAACGGGACGACCAAAGAACCATTTAACGGTTATAATTGATGAATAATATTTTAATTACATCAGCGGGAAGAAGGGTATCATTGGTGCGCTTTTTTCAAAAGGAATTGAAAAAAATATACCCGGAAGCCAAAGTGTTTACCACCGATGCTAAGCCGGAATATGCTGCTGCTTGTCAGGTTTCCGATGCTTCATTTGCTACCCGTAGAGTGACCGAAACAGAATATATTCAGGAATTACTTGATTTGTGTTTGGCTCAGGGAGTTCAATTGGTGATTCCAACTATTGATACCGAGTTATTGGTCTTGGCGCAGTCTCGAGCTCTTTTTGCAAAACACGGAATTACTTTGTTGGTTTCCGATTCAGAGTGCGTTCAAGTATTCCGTGACAAACGATTAACACACCGATTTTTTCAAGAGCACGGCATCCAACACGCCAAAGAATTTGCCAGAACTGATTATCAGTTGCCCTTATATCTCAAGCCTTATGATGGCAGTCGGAGCGTTGACAATTATTTGATTACAAGTGAAGAACAATTAACCGAATATCATTTTTCAAACGAAAAATTGATGTTTCTGGAATACTTAGACCATAAAGCGCACACTGAGTTTACCATCGATTTGTATTACGATAAAGCTTCAGTGTTGCAATGTGCAGTGCCAAGGGAAAGAATAGAAGTTCGTGATGGAGAAGTAAATAAAGCCATCACCAAAGCGCCTTTCTTCTTGGATGAGTTGACACAAAAACTAAGTAATATTCCCGGTTTTAGGGGTTGTATCACGCTTCAGGTTTTTGTGAATACTCAAACCCAATCCATTTACGGTATAGAAATTAATCCGAGATTTGGTGGTGGTTATCCGCTCAGTTATTTGGCCGGCGCTAATTTTCCTTTGTGGATTATTCAAGAATATATTACTGGTAATGACAGCCTTTCTTTTTGTAACGATTGGGAAAAAAACTTAATGATGTTGCGCTACGATGATGAGGTTTTGGTGCACAATGTGAATTCCATATAAAGATGAGCGCTACTGTTGTTTTTGATTTAGATGATACGCTGGTAAAAGAAATCGATTACCTTAAATCGGCTTTTAAAGCTATTGCTGTTAAGGTAGATTCGACCAATGATTCATTGTTTAATCAAATGTTGTTCTGGTACCAAAACAAGGAAAATGTTTTTCAAAATATAGAATCCCATTATGGTTTTTCGGTGAATGAACTCAAACAACAATACCGTACTCATGTTCCCGATTTTATCCAATACAAAGGAGTGTCGGAGCTGTTACTGAGATTTAAAGAAAAAGGTTGTTTTATAGGATTGATTACCGATGGATACAGTCTTACACAAAGAAATAAACTAAAAGCATTAGGTATTGAGGAGTTATTTGATTTAATAGTAATATCTGAGGAATTCGGCAGTGAAAAACCCAATGAAAACAATTATAAAGTCTTTCATCAGTTTGCAACCAAGGAGTATTATTACATTGGAGACAATACCGCCAAAGATTTTCTGGCACCCAATCGATTGGGTTGGATTTCGGTTTGTTTGCTAAACAATGGTGAAAATATCCACCCACAAGATTTTACTAAAGAAACTGTATATTTGCCTCAAAAGACTATTACCGACCTAAACGAACTGTTCACTTTTATTTAATTCCCACTTATCCATGTTACGAAAAATTATCCTCAAACTTCTTAAGATTACGGCCAGAGACATCACCATAACTCATCATTATAATAATGAGCCTTTTTTACTGAATTCTTACAATCACAAAGGGTATTGGTACCACGGAAAAAAACGCGAACAAGAAACGGTAGCTGTTTTTAAAGATTGGATTGATAGTGGAGAGTTTGTCTTAGAGATAGGCGGTCATATTGGTTATTTTTCGACACTTTACGCTCATTTGGTTGGAGAAAACGGAAAAGTTGTGGTTTTTGAGCCGAGCTTTGAAAACCTAAAATACCTCACTAAAAATGTGCAGAACGTAAAAGCCTCGCTGCGCAATAATATACAATTGGTTCAAAAAGGAGCAGGAGATGTTATCGGAGAGCTCGATTTTTATATCGATCCCATTTCCGGTCAAAACAATTCTTTTGTGAAGGATTTTGACGGATTTAAAACAAGTAGAGAGCTTTCGGCGGAGCAGGATGCAGATGTGAAAGTAGTGAAAGTCCCGGTGATTACTTTAGATAGCTTTTTCGAAAATGAATCGTTACTTCCGAATTTTGTTAAAATAGATGTTGAAGGTTTTGAGTGGAATGTGATTCAAGGGTTTCAAAAAACAATTGAGAGAGGACATCCTTCATTGATGATTGAAATTCAAGCAGATGCCGACAAGCTAATTCCCTATTTTAAATCCGTAGGATATACCATTTTCAACGACAAGATGAAGGAAATCAATACTATAGAGGAATATGTTAAATTCAAGAGTCCTAATATTTTCTTCAAATACCTTCAAAAATAAAGTACAATGAACAACAAAATATGGCTGTCTTCACCTCATATGGGTGGTACAGAACAGAAGTATGTGCAAGAAGCTTTTGATACCAATTGGGTGGCGCCTTTAGGGCCAAACGTGACCGGTTTCGAAACCGATTTGGAACAGTTTCTTCAAGAAGATAACATGCAGGTGGCCGCTTTAAGTTCGGGAACGGCTGCTTTGCATTTGGGGTTGATTTTACTGGGAGTAAAAGCTGGAGATGAAGTCATTTGTCAGAGTTTTACTTTTTCGGCTTCAGCCAATCCAATTCTATACCAAGGTGCCACTCCGGTTTTTGTTGACAGTGAACCTGAAACCTGGAACATGTGTCCGCTGGCTTTAGAAGAAGCCATTAAAGACAGAATGGCCAAAGGTAAAACACCAAAAGCTATCATTCCGGTTCATTTATACGGTATGCCTTTCAAAGCAAACGAAATAAGAGCAGTAGCCGATAAATACAATATTCCGATTTTAGAAGATAGTGCAGAAGCTTTGGGCAGTCATTACAAAGGCAAAATGTGTGGTACTTTCGGAGACATTGCTGCGCTCTCCTTTAACGGTAATAAAATCATAACTACTTCCGGAGGCGGTGCATTAGTGGCCACTTCTAAAGCAGTGAAAGACAAAGCCGTTTTTTTAGCTACTCAAGCCCGAGACAACGCTCCGCATTACCAACACTCTGAGATAGGTTACAATTATCGTTTGAGTAATATATCAGCGGGTATCGGAAGAGGGCAAATGGAGGTGCTGAAAAAGCACATTGAGTTGCGCCGACAGATGAATGTTTTTTACCGTGATATTTTTAAAGATATTGAAGGAGTAACGGTGTTTCAAGAGCCTAATTCAGATTATTTTTCCAATCATTGGTTGAGTTGTATTACCATAAATTCTGATAAAATAGGAAAGACCAGAGAAGATTTGCGTTTGGCCTTGGAGAAAGAAAATATTGAATCCAGACCGTTGTGGAAACCGATGCATTTGCAGCCGGTGTTTGAAAAGTATCCGTATTACGGGGGAAAAGTATGTGAAACATTGTTTGAAAACGGACTTTGTTTACCTTCCGGTTCCAACTTAACAGTCGAAGATAAAAACCGATTAAAAGAAGTTTTTAATAGATTTTTTTAAATTTATAGCCCTGAATTTGTTAAAATAATCTTAATTTTGAGGGTTCATGCTATACAGAAATGAGTAACCAAATATTTAAAGAATTAAAAAACAGTATCTTTAACAAGAAATTCCAAAACATAGGATACCTTCCGCGTTGGATTATCTTTGCCATTGATGTATTCATAGTAGGTGTTTCCTGCGGCATTACGCAAATTATCATTCATAGTTTGTCGGTAAAGTTTACAGGTATATTTACTGAAGTAGTGCAAGCCGGATTAATCCTTTTTGTCAATGCACTGTTTTTTATGGTGTATCGTACCTATGCCGGAATCATTAGGCATTCTACTTTTATTGATGGGGTGAAATTGTTGGTTGCAACCTCTTCGTCATACATCTCATTACTCTCGGTGAACCTTATTTCGTTTGCCTTTTTTAAATCGAAAATATTTCTTTCTACAGGTTTGTTTATCACTTATGTGATTTCATTTTTGTTGTTGTTTTTATTCAGAATCTTGGTCAAGAATTTTTTCGAGAAATACTTACAAGCCGACGACCAAAAGCAATTGATAAAAGCTGTGATTTATGGAGCCGATGCCAATGCTATTTCAGTGGCCAATGCTTTGAAAACTGAAAAACCGGCCCGATTCAAACTGGTAGCTTTTATTGATAAGTTCAAGCAAGTCAAAACTTCCAAAAGTATTTTGGATTTACCCATTATCAACCAATCCAAAAGTATCCATGTGATTTTGCGCACTATGGGAGCAGAGGCCTTGATTATTGCTGAGAAAAGTTTATCTAAAGAAGAAACAGTGGCCATAGTAGAAGAATGTTTAGAGTATAACTTTAAAGTTTTTACGGTGCCTTTGATTACGGATTGGGAAGACCAGAAACAAATTTCTAATCAGTTGAAGAATTTTGCCATTGAAGACTTGTTAGAACGCAAACCGATTGTTTTAGATAACAATGCCATTTCATCCCAAATTAATGGTAAAACGGTTCTCATTACCGGAGGTGCAGGGTCTATCGGAAGTGAGATTGTAAGACAGATTATTCCATTTAATCCTTATAAAATTGTTATTTTAGATCAGGCAGAATCACCTTTGCACAATCTTAAACTGGAAATTTCCGAGTTTGAGGGTAAGGTTAAAATCAGAACCATTATAGCCGATGTCAGAGATTTTGATTTAATGACCGGTGTTTTTGAAAAGTACAAACCCGATTTTGTGTACCATGCTGCGGCTTACAAACATGTTCCTTTAATGGAAGAAAATCCGGGGCAGGCTATATATACCAATGTTATCGGGACTAAAAATTTAGCCGACTTATCGCAACAATTTAAGGTCGATAAATTTGTTTTGATTTCCACGGATAAAGCGGTTAATCCGAGTAGTGTTATGGGCGCAAGTAAGCGAATAGCCGAAAAATATGTTCAATCGCTCAATTACCATCTATCACAATCGAAAAGAAACAGTACCAAATACATCACAACCAGATTCGGAAATGTATTAGGTTCTAATGGTTCCATTGTGCCTTTGTTTACCAAGCAAATTCAAGAAGGCGGCCCAATAACAATTACCCATCCTGAAATTATTCGTTATTTTATGACAATCCCAGAAGCTTGTCAATTGGTATTGGAAGCCGGTGCTATGGGTAACGGAGGAGAAATTTTTATTTTCGACATGGGCAAACCGGTCAAGATTATCGATTTAGCTAAAAAGATGATTCGACTGGCAGGTTTTACACCGGACAATGAAATTAAGATTAAAATAATCGGACTCAGACCAGGAGAAAAATTATACGAAGAACTTCTCAATGATACTTCAAAGACACTACCAACACACAATGAAAAAATCATGATTGGTCAGGATAATTTTGACAATTATGAAGAAATAAGCGAATTGGTTCTTCAACTTTCTGAGACTGCCAAAAGCGCAGGCAACAATGAAATGGTTGTTTTAATGAAAAAAATTGTGCCTGAATTCAAGAGCATGAACTCGGTTTTTGAAACATTAGATTCTTAAATCCGAGTAATTCCGATAAATTAGTAACTTTGTCCCCTAAAACTTTAATATGAATCGCAACCTTTACATAAGATTAATAGCGCTTTTTGTCGTCCTTTTTTTTAGTTCATGCGGCTCCAGAAAAGACATCATATATCTTCAGGACGTAGAAAATGATGCTACCATCAACCAGGCTTTAAGCTATGAGCCGGTAATTAAATGTGATGATATGTTAAGTGTTATTGTAGCTGCCGATCAACCGGATTTGACAATTCCTTTTAATTTACCGCAAATTCAAGGCAATTATCAGGTGAGTGACAATCAGGAAGGCATTAAAACTTATTTGGTTGACGCTGCCGGTTATATTGATTTCCCTGTAATTGGTAAAGTTAAATTGGCGGGTTTAACCAGAACACAAGCCAAGAATGAATTAGAGGTCAAAATAAAAGAATACATCAAGGAACCATCCGTTAATTTGAGAATCCTCAATTATAAAATTTCAGTATTAGGTGAAGTCAATAAACCCAATACATATAAAATTGCCAGTGAGCGTGTGACCTTGTTGGAAGCAATAAGTATGGCAGGCGATATGACTATCTACGGAAAAAGAAGTAATGTTTTGGTTATTAGAGAAGTGGATGGTAAAAAAACATTCAATAGGGTAGATTTAACAAATAAGGATTTCATTTCTTCACCGTTTTATTATTTAAATCAGAACGATGTGGTAATGGTAGAACCCAACAAAACCAAAATCAACTCCTCTGTTATCGGTCCTAATGTTACCGTAACGATTTCAGCTATCTCTTTGCTAACGACTATTGCCATAATTCTATTCAAATAATAACATGCAAGAACATCATTCTTTAAGTAATACTAATTCTCACGATGACAGATTAAACATCAGAGAACAATTGGATAAGTATGTTATTCATTGGAAATGGTTTTTGCTTTCCATGGTTATCTGTTTGATAACGGCTTTTTTATACTTAAGATATACCATACCTCAGTATAGTGCGTCGGCTACTATTTTAGTAAAAGATGAGCGTAAAGGAGGTATCCAATCCGAGCTTAGTGCCTTTTCCGATTTAGGTTTGGTAAAGAGTTTAAAGAATAACGTGGATAATGAGATTGAGATCATCAAATCCCGAAATATTATCAGTGCGGCTTTAAAAAAACTCAACCTTAATGTTGAATATTACACCGAAGGAAGAGTTAAGTTAGTGGAACTCTATGACGAAAGCCCTATTCGCATAAAATTTACAGAAACTTCAAATAAATTCAACGACAAAAATTTCAAATACGAAATCGTCTATAATTCTTCCAAACAATTTGAATTAAAAAAATACGAAGGTAAATCGATAGGGACATTTAATTTCGGCGACACTATTAGTCTACCGGATGCTAAGGCGGTCGTTGTTTTAACGCACAATGCGCCTCAAAAACTACAGTCGGATTACTCTGTAATTGTCCAGGTTAATAAGTTCGATAATTTAGTGCAAAAATACAAAGGAAGGTTAACGGTTGCCCCTCTCAATAAAAACTCGAGTGTTGTAGAACTAACCATCAATGACCCTGTAGCACAAAAGGCTGAAGATCTTTTGGATGCTATTGTGGAAAGTTACTATGATGATGCCGTTAAAGATAAAAGATTGGTTTCGATCAACACCCAAAATTTTATCAACGAAAGATTAACCTATATCACAGAAGAACTTAGTGAGGTTGAACAAAAAGGAGAAGATTTTAAGTCTAATAACAGAATTACTGAGATTTCAGCCGATGCCGGAATATACATTGAGAATTCTGCCCAATTAGAGCGTTCATTAATTGATACTGAAACTCAAATCAGGGTAATTCAATCAATGATTGATTACATGAAGAAGTCACCTAACGACGAGATTATTCCAAGCAATATTATTCCTTCCGATAATACTGCAGCTTTGATGATTAATGAGTTTAATAATGTTATTATCGCACGCAACAGGGTGTTGCAAAGTGGTACACTCAAGAATCAAAGAGTGATTGATTTGAATGCCGAAATCAATGAAAAGCGAAGAAACATCAAAGAAAGTTTAGCGCGACTTTTAGAATCTTTCACCATCAGAAGAGATGATTTGAAACGTCAAGATGCATTGTTAAACAATAAAATTTCCCGAATTCCGGCTCAATCCAGACAGTTGGTAAGTATCGGTCGTCAACAACAAATCAAAGAATCACTCTACTTGTATTTATTGCAAAAAAGAGAAGAAATCGGAATTTCTTTAGCCGTAGCGGCACCGAATGCTAAAACCATTGATTTGGCTAAATCGACCAGCGCTCCGATTTCACCAAACAGAAATTTTATTTTGTTAGGGGCTTTGTTGTTAGGCTTGTTGATCCCATTTTTAATTCTGTTTATAATAGACTTACTCGATACCAAAATTAAAAATCGTCAGGATATTGAAGGTAAAATCAGTATACCATTCTTGGGTGATATCCCTAAATCGGAAACGCAAGACGAGTTAATCAATGCCAGCAGCCGATCGAGTTCAGCCGAAGCTATCCGCATCGTTAGAACTAACCTCGAGTTTATGCTGAACAATGTTACGGAAGGTAACGCCAAAACCATATTTGTAACTTCGACTTTGCCTAAAGAAGGAAAAACATTCGTGGCTTTAAACTTGGCAAGTACCATTGCCATTTCCGGTAAAAAAGTACTTTTGATAGGTTTGGATATTAGAAACCCGAAAATCGATAAATACGTTAACATTCCTGAAAAAGGATTAACCAATTACTTGGCCAAGCAAAACGAAGACATCAATAACTATATTGTTAAATTGGAAAACTTCGACAATTATTATGTGTTGCCATCAGGAGTTATTCCACCTAACCCGGTTGATTTATTGATGAGTCCGAAAATTGAAGAGTTGTTTACCAGTCTCAAAAAAGAATACGACTACATTATAGTTGATACAGCTCCGGTAAGTTTGGTGACCGATACATTATTAGTGGCTAAATTCGCCGATTCATTCATCTATGTAATGAGAGCCAATTATTTAGATAAGCGTTTGTTGAAAATTGCAGAAAGCTTCTATACCGAGAAGAAGTTGCCTAATATGGCGGTACTTCTTAATGATACAATTTGGAGAAAAACCTATGGTTACGGCTATGGCTATGCTTACGGTTATGGTTACGGCTATGGATACGGTTACGGTTACGGTGCCGACGTAGAAAAGAAATCCTGGAAAGACAGACTAAGGAAGAAAAAATAAATTCTTGTTGATTGCTTTTTCAAGTTCAAGGGTGTTTTTCAAACTTACTTTTCTCGAAAAAGCATCAATGTGGTTTTGATGGTGAATGTCTGTACCCACAAAATCAATCATCCCGTTCTGTAATAAATAGTCAGCCGTTTTTGCAATTCCGGTTCCGTAATAATTTACCGTTGACAGCAAATTGAGTTGGAATAAACAGCCCGATTTTTTTAATCTTTCGTATTCTTTTAACTTGTTGGTATAAAATAAATAACGCTCCGGATGGGCTAATATTGGTTTGTATCCGGCCAGTTGTACTTCAAATAAGATGTCAAACAATTGCATCGGTGGATTCAAATACGACATTTCAACCAATAAATAGTTGTTTTTCAAAGTGAGCAATTTTTCGGTTTCCAATCGTTTCATAAAGAACGAATCAATCATGTATTCGGCTCCGGCATTGAATGAGGCAAAATAGTTTTTTCTATTTAATTCGGCTTTGGTAACTTGTAATTTTTCGGTAATGCCTGCTTCGGTGTTGTCCCAAACATTGGTAAAAATATGAGGCGTGGTGATGAAGTGTTTGATGCCCATTGCACTCATTTGAGCCATAAAATTTTCGGTGTCTTCCATCGATTTTGACCCGTCATCAATACCCGGTAATAAATGGGAATGGATGTCGACAAAATTCTCCGGAATTAAGTCTTTCAATAATGGTTTGGATTTGAAAAAAGATAGCAAAGCATTTGATTTTGTGCAGCAAATGTAACTATTATTTCATTTTTACGGCTATCAAAAAAGAATAATCAAATTAATCATTTCATTCCTTTAAAAGCACTTTCGTAATTTATATATTTGCAGTTAACATTTTAGGTAAAAATTAAAGGCAATTCATGAAAAATGACAACCCGTCTCCAGATTGGGATTTAGTAATCAAAGGACATACGTCGTTATTTGATGTTAAGTTCAGAGACTTATGGCACTACAGAGACTTGTTGGTCATGTTTGTGAAAAGAGACTTTGTCAGTTTTTATAAGCAAACTGTCTTAGGACCGCTTTGGTTTTTTATCCAGCCTATTTTTACCACTATTGTTTTTTCCCTCGTTTTCGGAAAATTGGCCGGCATCAGCACCGATGGTTTACCGCAATTTTTATTCTATTTGTCCGGTATCACGGCTTGGCAATATTTTGCCGATTGTCTCACAAAAACGAGTACTGTCTTTCGTGACAATGCCAATATCTTCGGTAAAGTCTATTTCCCCCGTTTGATTATGCCGTTGAGTATCGTAGTGAGTAACTTGGTTCGTTTCGGAGTGCAATTGCTATTGTTCTTCGGAGTGATGATTTATTTCGCTCTCAACGGCGCTGATTTTTCACCCACTTACGGGATTCTCTTTTTTCCGGTCTTAATCATTTTGATGGCGTTTTTAGGGCTAGGTATTGGACTTATCATTACGGCTATTACCACAAAATACAAAGACTTATCGTTTTTGGTAACCTTTGGCGTTCAATTACTAATGTATGCTACTACCGTTATTTATCCGCTGAGCGCTGCACCCGAAGCGTATAAAAAATACATCCAACTTAACCCTATGACCGGTATCATTGAAGCCTTTCGTTTTGCTTTTTTAGGCAAAGGCGAATTTACGGCTTGGAGTATCGGTTATTCTGCGGTATTTACTTTAATCATGCTGTTCTTGGGTATTATTATCTTTAACAAAACAGAAAAAAACTTCGTCGATACAGTCTAATGAGCACTCCTGTAATTAAAGTAGAAAATCTTTCCAAAGCCTATCAATTGGGTAAAATCGGAACGGGAACTATCTCTCGAGATATCGAACGTTTTTGGATTACCAAAGTGATGGGTAAAGAAGATCCGTTTCTCAAAATCGGAGAAACTAATGATCGCAGTGTGAAAGGACAAAGCGATATTGTATGGTCTTTAAAAGACATCAATTTCGAAATCAATCAAGGAGATGCCGTTGGTATCATTGGCAGAAACGGCGCCGGAAAAAGTACTTTGTTAAAGCTTTTGTCCAGAGTCACCGGACCAACCACCGGAGAAATCAAAGTCAAAGGTCGTATAGCCAGTTTACTTGAAGTAGGAACCGGTTTCCATCCCGAACTCACCGGAAAAGAAAACATCTACCTTAACGGAGCCATTTTGGGAATGCGCAAAAAGGAAATTACACGTAAACTCGACGAAATCATTGATTTTTCAGGTGTTGAACGTTATATAGATACGCCTGTAAAGCGCTATTCGTCAGGAATGTATGTTCGCTTGGCTTTTGCCGTTGCCGCGCATTTGGAAAGTGAAATTCTGATTGTAGATGAGGTTTTAGCCGTAGGCGATGCTGAGTTCCAAAAGAAATGCCTCGGTAAAATGGGTGATATCAGTAAAGGACAAGGAAGAACGGTTCTTTTTGTATCGCATAACATGGCTAGTGTCCAAAATTTATGTACCAAAGGCATCATGCTCGAACACGGTATGATTAAGGCTGTGGGTAATATCGAAGAAGTGGTACGCGAATACTTATCAAAATCAAGAGCCGAAGATGTCGTATTAGCCGATATTTCCAAACGAAAAGGCAACGGTAAACTCCGCTTTGTTCACGGTCATGTAGGTTGCGAAGACAACGAAACGATTGAAACGTTCAAGAATTTGACCATCAAACTCGATTTCAATTTAGATCCGACAGTAGTCATCGCTCAAAAAAGAATCGACATTGGCATTAACAATTTTATGGGCGATAGGGTAGCGTGGTTGTCCACCAGTAATATCAACGATGCCTTTAATATCCAGAACAACAGCATAGAATTTACCATTAAAAATTTACCTTTGGCACCGGGCGATTACAGTTGCAATATTTACAGCGAAATCAATAATGAAGTGGCCGATTGGTTGACCGAAGTGATGGATTTTTCCATAGCCGAAAAAGATTACTACCAGTCCGGAAAATTAGTGCCCAGAAACCAAGGTTCTATATTGTTGAACTACAACATCAAATAGGTATGCTGAAAAAAATTAAAAACCTAATCAAAGAAAACACCAAGTTCCATAAAGCCAATCAAGATACCTTGAACGAGTTGTATTGGGCCAATATTTACCACGACAGTATTCGCGGCAAAAAGGCTTTGGAAAACTTAGGTTTAAATATTGGCAGATGGGCCGGAAATTATACCTTCTTTTACGTTTTAAATCGCATACTGAACGATTACCAACCCAAAAGAATCATCGAGTTTGGTTTGGGCGAATCCTCCAAATTCATTGCTACGCATATCGAAAATTACGCCCCTGATTCGGAACACACCGTTATTGAGCAAGACGAAAACTGGAAGACGGCTTTCCTCAATCGATTCCAAGTCTCCGATAAAACTGCCATCAAAATTTTACCTTTAACGACGCGTAAAGTCAACGGATTCGAGACCAATTCGTATAACGAGATAGGTTCGGAAATCACCGAGAAATTCGATTTATACATCGTTGACGGTCCATTCGGAAGTGATCATTATTCGAGATACGACATAGTAACATTAGCGGAAAAGTTGGAAAAAGGCGATGAGTTCATCATCATTATGGACGATTATAATCGCAAAGGTGAACAAGAAACCACTGAAGCTTTAGTGCAGTTGTTCGAGCAAAAAGGTATTGCCATTCACAAAGGTCAATACACCGGTTTGAAAAGCGTACTGATTTTGGCTACCGATAAATACCAATACATTAAGACACTTTAAAGATGTCTCAACCCCTAGTTTCCATAATCATCCCAACTTATAACAGAGCTAATCTTATTTCCGAAACGCTCCACAGTATTAGGTTGCAAACCTATCAAAATTGGGAATGTATTATTGTAGACGATGGTTCGACCGATAATTCAGAGGAAGTTATTGCCGAATTTTGTGCTCAAGATAATCGCTTTCAATTTTTTAAAAGACCACAAAGCCAACCCAAAGGCGCTAATACTTGCAGGAATTTAGGACTGGCATACAGTAAAGGTGAATACATCAATTGGTTTGATAGCGACGATGTGATGTTTGATAATTTCTTGGAGCAAAAAGTAAAACCTTTTCTGCAACAAGCTGATGTTGATGTGGTTTCTTCCGGGTTTGTCAAGTACAATCCTGAAGGTGATGTTACCTCCAAACCTTACAATACCCATCTCAGAAATAATCCTTTAACAGAATATGCCAACCACCATTTGTCCTTAAACACGCCAACGTTTTTATACAAACGAACAGTGCTTAACGGAATAATTTTCGACGAATCACTAAGCAGAGCGCAGGATTTAGATTTCACGTTTCGCATCATAGCCAAATCAGGGTTGAAAATGGTTTATGTCAATGAAGTGTTGTTCAAGGTGTTAATTCACAACGATTCTATCACCGGCAAGTTTACCGCCAGAACATCCATGGAACATTTACAATCGGAGTTAAAAGTTAGAAAACACATCGCTTTTTTTTACATTAACAGCGAACAAATGCTAACAAAGTATATTTTTGACAATTATTTAAAAACCCTTAAAAAGATTTTAGAAAATCGGCAATTCCTATTTTGTGGAAAAGAAATTTGGCAGTTGCCTAAAATCAGCTGGTTGACTAAGCTTAAATTAACAGCAATAACGGTACTTTATGCGGTAACCGGAAAAGGAATAATGACATTTTCCAAAACCATCAATAAGATAAAAGTTGCGTAAAATGAGTAAAACGACCACACAGGTTTCGATTATCATGGCCACCTACAATAGAGCTCATTTTATTGTGGAAACGCTTTTATCTATACAAAATCAAACTTTTCAGGATTGGGAATGTCTCATCATTGATGATGGCGGAACTGATAACACCTCCGAAGTCATTCAGCCCATCCTCGAAAAAGACGCTCGTTTCAGCTATCGCAAACGTCCGGAGCCATACCAAAAAGGATTACCGGGTTGTCGTAACTATGGTATCGATTTAGCCCAAGGGCAATACATCATCTTTTTTGATGATGACGATATAGTACATCCGCAAAATTTAGCCTGTTGTGTTGCCGAATTTTCAAATCCTGAAGTAGCTTTTTGCCGCTATCAAAGAGCTGCATTTGTTGGTGATTTCGATTATCAATTTGATATGTCTTTAGACTATACCAAGTTTAAAGTCTACAGCACCGATGTAGAAAAAATGCTCACTTACAAATTGCCGTTCAATTCGTGTGCAGTCATGTGGCGTAAAACGTGCTTCGACCAAAATCGTTTTACGGAAAGCTTGATGTTTGCCGAAGAATGGGAGTTGTATTCCCGAATTCTATCAACCGGAGTTCAAGGCGTTTCTATCAATAAGACTTTATTCTTCGGAAGAAAACATCCCAATTCCAATACCGGCGAATTTTCCCGACGCGATGCAGTGAGAAGAGCGTCCAAAAAAGAGGCGGTTTTGTTAATCGTACAAAATTTAAACAGCAAAGGTTTGTTAACCAGACCTATCCTGCGCTTTTTCTTAGGCAATGCCATTCATTTCCAAGAGTTCAATTTGTTTGATGAAATTTTACAACTATTGGATTTGTCGTGGCACCAAAAACTATACTGGAAAATATTTTATACCTTTCTGCCGTTGCGATTAGCAATAATTAAAGTGTTTAAAAAACTATTCAATACATGAGAATACTGGTTATTTCCGAATCGATTAATGTTGAAGATAGCAGTGCCTCCAAAGGAAGAGTGGCGCTGATTAACAATCTGCAATTGGCCGGTTACACCTTAAAAGTATTGCATTATTCTCATAAAGAAATCCAATTACACGGCATAGATTGTGAGCTGATTCGCGAGAACAAGTTTTCAACCTATTTCTTTTTGTCCCGAATGATCCGCCTTTTTCAACGTACGTTTAAACGAAACATCAATGCTACATTGGAGACTTGGTTCGGATTTTCATTTACCCATACTAACGATACGCATTCTATCGCCAAAGCTATAAAGCAAGCCCAAAATTTCGCCCCCGAATTAATTCTTACACTCAGTAAAGGCGGTAGTTTCAGACCGCATCGCGCTATGTTGCGATTGCCCGAATTGCAATCGAAATGGATGGCTTACATACACGACCCGTATCCGTTTCACTTTTATCCGCGTCCGTTTAATTTTGTGGAGTTGAGCTACAAACATAAAGAAGCATTCATGCGCCAAATTACGGAGAAAGCCAAATACTTATCCTTTCCGAGTTTGTTGCTCAAAGAATGGATGGAAAGCTATTTTCCGGCCGTTGCCGATAAAAGTTGTGTGATTCCGCACCAAATAAAAGTCGATAATGACCCGCAACAAACGCCCGAATTTTTCACTGAAAACCAATTTTCTTTATTGCACGCCGGGAATTTACTCCAACAACGCAATCCCGATTTTCTGATTAAAGGATTTTTACAGTTTTTAGCCAAACATCCTGAGGCCGTAAAGGAAGCCAAATTGTATTTTGTAGGTAGCTACAAAAAGCAAGAACATATTTTAAACCAATACCAAAATCACCCGAATATAGTAGTAAGCGATTATATCGAATACAAATTAGTACAGTCGCTGGAAAAGAAAGCCGCAGTCAATATCATACTGGAAGCCATATCTGAAATCAGTCCGTTTTTACCGGGAAAATTTCCGAATTGTGTAGCTTCAAATAAGCCTGTCTTGGTGTTAGGGCCTTACTATAGTGAAGTGCGAAGATTACTCGGCAAAGACTATCCTTATTGGTCTGAGGCGAATGATGTGGCCACTATTGAAGCCAATATCACCAACCTCTACCAAAAGTGGAAGCAACAGCCGGAGCAAAGCCACCTTAATCGTCCCGATTTGACGCATTATTGTGATGAACAATCATTAAAGAAAGTCATAGATGACTTGTCGATAGCCTGATGAAATTTGCGATTCACATTGCCACTAAAAACAGAAAAGACGATTTACTTTTCACTTTAGAGCAGGTTTATCCGCTTTTGGAAAACCCTGAGGTAACTTGTGTAGTGTTTGATGACGGTTCGAACGACGGTACTGCAGACGCTGTTAGGCAACAGTTTCCTAAAATACAGTTACTTCAAAATACAACTTCACGCGGTTACTTGTACTGTCGCAATGTAATGCTCAATGAAACCCTGGCAGATATTGCGATTTCATTAGATGATGATGCGCATTTTCTTTCCGAAAATCCTTTGGAAACCATCGCTGAATTTTTTACTGAAAATCAGAAATGCGGCTTGATAGCTTTTCGAATTAATTGGAGCAAAACCGCACCGGAGCAAACTGTAACAACTGAGGTTTCACATCCGGTTAAAAGTTATGTAGGTTGTGGTCATGCCTGGCGAATGAACGCTTGGCGGAGTATTCCATCCTATCCGGAATGGTTTGAATTTTATGGCGAAGAGACATTTGCTTCTTTGCATTTATTTAAAAATCATTGGGAAGTGCAGTATGTGCCGGAGGTTTTTGTTTTGCATCGCGTCGATTTGAAACTTCGAAAAACCCAAACGAAAGATTTCACGCTTAGATACCGTCGCGGCTTACGTGCCGGTTGGTTTGCTATTTTTCTTTTTTATCCGACAGCTAAAGCCATTCACTTCTTTTTGTATTCGCTTTGGATGCAATGCAAAACAAAAATTTTCAAAGGACAGTTCAAGGTATTGTTGCCAATCTTGGGAGCGCTTTGGGATTTAATCGTCTTCAGCCCGATGATTCGAAAAAACCGAACCGCTTTTACAACCCGAGAGTTCTCTGACTATGCCAAATTAAAAGAACCGAAAATTTATTGGAAACCGGAAAAATAGTTACTTTTACTACCGTTTCAATTGTCTTTTGATGAAAAACAAACCCTATTTAATTGCTGAAATTGCACAAGCTCACGACGGAAGTTTGGGAATATTGCATTCTTATATTGATGCTGTGGCGCAAACCGGAGTGCAAGCTATTAAGTTTCAAATGCACATAGCAGAGGCAGAAAGCAGTATTCATGAACCTTTCAGAGTACAATTTTCCAAAGAAGATGCCACACGTTTTGATTATTGGAAACGCATGGAATTTACCCTAGCGCAATGGCAAGAAATCAAAACGCATTGTGACGCTGTTGGGTTGGATTTTATTTGTTCGCCATTCAGTAATTTAGCAGTAGATTGGTTGGAAATCATAGGTGTAAAGGCATACAAAGTCGGCTCCGGAGAAGTTAATAATTTCTTATTGCTCGAAAAAATTGCCCAAACCGGTAAGCCCGTTATCATCTCGTCAGGCATGAGTAATTTTGAAGAGCTCGACCAAACCATAGCTTTTTTGAAAAGCAAGAAAGTTGATTTTTCCATTTTACAATGTACCACAGCCTATCCCACAAAACCGGAACAATATGGTTTTGATGTAATGCAAGAACTCAAAGAACGTTACCAGGTCCCGATAGGTTTTTCCGATCATTCAGCCAAGGTCAGCACCGGCATAGCTGCAGTAGCTTTAGGGGCCGAAATCTTGGAGTTTCACGTGGTTTTTCACCGAAGTATGTTTGGCCCTGATGCCAAAGCGTCTTTAACCTTGGAAGAAACCAAATCGTTGGTGGAAGCGGTTAACGATATCCATTTAGCGCAAAATAGTCCTATTAATAAAAACAGTAACGAAGATTTCAAAGCTTTGAAAAGCATATTTGAAAAATCGTTGGCCATCAATAAAAATTTACCGGCCGGTCATGTACTGACGTTTGCCGATTTAGAAAGTAAAAAGCCCAAAGGATTCGGAATTTCGGCCGCCGATTTCCAACAAGTTATCGGGAGAAAACTCAAAGTCGATAAAACACAATGGGACTTTTTAAATGAAGAAGATTTAGCATGAGTATAACAAGAAAAATAGCTGTTGTCATTACAGCCCGACCTTCCTATAGCCGAGTAAAAACGGTGTTAACGGCCATTAAAAAGCATCCGGAATTGGAATTGCAATTAATTGTAGCTGCTTCCGCTTTGCTCGATCGTTACGGAAGTGCGGTCAACTATATAGAAAAAGATGGTTTTGAGATTGCTGCCAAAGTCTTCAATGTATTGGAGGGAGAAAACTTAACCGCAGCCGCCAAAACTACCGGCATCGGGATTTTGGAGTTGTCTACGGTATTTGACAATCTTCGTCCGGATATCGTAGTAACTGTGGCCGACCGATTTGAAACTATGGCTACGGCCATTTCGGCTTCGTACATGAATATTCCTTTGGCGCATATCCAAGGCGGAGAAGTAACAGGCAACATCGACGAAAAAGTCAGACACGCCATTACCAAGTTAGCCGATTACCATTTTGTGGCTTCGGAAAGTGCCAAACAACGTGTAATCCAATTGGGTGAAAATCCTGAAATGGTATTCAATACGGGTTGTCCGTCGATAGACATTGCCCAAACGGTAGCTCAAAAGAAAGCCCTCGATTTTGATCCGTATCAAAAATACGGCGGCGTGGGTTCACAACCGGATTTGTCCAACGGTTATCTCGTGGTCATGCAACATCCGGTAACCAATGAATACCAGGATTCCCGTCGACATATTGAAGCTACGTTGAGAGCTGTCATGCAAATTAACCAGCCTACTTTATGGTTTTGGCCCAATGTAGATGCCGGAGCTGATGGTACTTCAACCGGTATTCGTTCGTTTCGCGAAAAATATAAAATGGAAAACGTTCACTTCTTTAAAAACATGGAAGGCGACGATTTTTTAAACTTATTACATCATTCCAAAGGATTAATCGGTAATTCCAGCGTAGGCATCAGAGAATGTGCGTATTTGGGTGTTCCGGTGGTCAATATCGGTTCGCGACAAAATCGCCGCGACAGAGGAAACAATGTAATTGATGTAGCCTATGATGAACAAGAAATTATAGCAGCCGTTGCTACAGTATTGCAACATCCAAATCGAAATACTTCAGAGGTATACGGTGGCGGCAATGCCGGAGAAAAAATAGCCCAATTATTAAAAGAGTTGCCGTTGCAATTCCACAAAACCATAATGTACTAAAGATGAGTGAGCTACATTTAGCCGAGAAAACCTATTTAAAGTTTTCGAAAATAGAGGGTAACCAACACATTGCCAGTGAATATGCCTTAAAATGTGCCTTGCGATTGATACAAGATTTTCAATTGAAAAATATATTGGAAGTTGGTATTGGCATTGGTTGTATCGCTGACACCATTTTGGAATCTTCTCCAAACCTGTCATATACAGCTACTGAAGCCAATGCATTTTGCTTAAACGCTATCAAAAATAACGTAGGGCAAATTGACAGAGTTAAGTTGTACAACGATTTAAATCAAATTCCTGATAATACTTTTTTCGATTTTATCATTATTGACGGTTCTGATGATTCTTTGGCTCAAGTCAAAAGAATGTGTACACCGAAAACCGTTATTTTTATTGAGGGTGGAAGGGCTTTGCAAGTTGCTTCTTTGAAAAAAATATTTCCCAATGTCTTGCACGCTGAAATGTTAAGCGACTATAGAAACCCGGCTTGCGGACCATTTTCCAGTCAGTTTTGGTGCGGTGGCGGGCAGTTAATATTCCCATACCCTAACTTCGGAATGCGATTGTACTATTGGAAAGAAAAATGGGCAACGTACCAAAAGAGAAAAAAAAGAAAAGCCAGCAAGTAATATGAAAATCTTAGCCATCATTCCGGCCAGAGGCGGTTCTAAAGGCGTGCCCAGAAAAAATATCAAGTTGTTGGGCAAAATGCCTTTGATAGAATATACCATCAATGCGGCTAAAGCATCAATCGGACTGGCTGAAATAGTAGTTTCTACCGAAGACGTTGAGATTGCCATCGCTGCCGAGGTTTGTGGTTGTAAACCGCCTTTTGTTCGACCGGCCGAATTGTCTGAGGATGATGCCTCGTCGATTAGTGTGGTGCAACATGCCATTGCTTTTTACGAAAACCAAAATGTTTTTTTTGATGCAGTTTGTTTGTTGCAACCTACAACGCCATTCAGAGCTAAAGGTTTTATTGATGAAGCCATTCAAAAGTTTAGGACTTCCGGTGCTGATAGCTTGGTGAGCGTTTTACCGATTCCACACGAATACAATCCGCATTGGGCGTTCGAGGAAGGGCAAAGCGGTTTCCTTCAAATTGCCACAGGCGAAAGTCAAATTATTCCCAGAAGACAAGAGTTACCAAAGGCTTTTCACCGTGACGGTTCAATATATCTTACCAAAACTGAGATAGCTAAAGCAGGAAGTTTTTACGGGAAGTCTATCACTTATATTGAAAGCAACGCCGATTTCTATGTCAATATCGACACCATGAAGGATTGGGAAAAAGCAGAGCGATTGGTTACTCATTTTAACGGCTAAACCATGCAGAAATTATTTCATTTACACCGATTAGATGCGGGCAACAGAAAACGAGTGCTGCAGTATTTAGTCAAACGGGTACAGCGTTCTAGAACTTCTTTGGAAGAACGTATTGCCAACGAATATTACGCCCATTTGATTCGATACCAAGGATTTTTGAAGGCAGAAACAAGTGCCGCTTTTACCGCCTATTATCCTAAATTGGGCGTTACTTTAGAAACCCGTAAGCGGCCGTCGAGCGATTTGGATGTGTTTGCTCAAATATACAGTTACCAAGAATACCAACCTTTGGTGCAGTTATTCAACAAGCATTTTCCCGAGTCGCAATCGATGAATATTATTGATGCCGGAAGCAATATCGGGTTGACTACTGTATTCCTTTCCAAACATTATCCGAATGCTCAATTTATAGCTGTTGAACCTGACAGCGATAACTTCGATAGAATGGCGGCGAATTTTAAACACAATCAAATTACCAAAGTTGAAAAGGTGAAAGGCGGTGTATGGAGTCAGAATACCCATTTAAAAATCATCAGCGATTTTCGCGATAAAAACCATTGGTCGATTAGAGTAGAAGAAACCCAAGACGCTACCGAATTACCGGCTTTTTCTATCAATCACCTTGTGGCTGTGGCCCAGTGGAATACCATTGATATTTTGAAGATTGACATTGAAGGTTCGGAAAAAGAAGTCTTTACCGGTGCCAATGCCGATGTATCCTATTTGGCTAAAACCAAATGTATTGCCATCGAGATTCACGATGAATTCCATTGTAGAGAAGCCATTTACGCCATACTCGACCATTATAATTTCCACTATATCGAATCGGGCGAGTTGACTATTGGTATCAATCAAAATTTATTGTAACGCATTTTGCCTTTTTACTTTTATTTTCCTTTGAAAATAAAGATATTTGGACTTTAAAAAGGGAATAATGCAAAACAAGAAAATCTTCATTCTGCTTCCAGACGGTATTGGTCTGCGCAATTTTGCATTTACCGATTTTTATAACACAGGATCAGCTTCGGGTTACGAGATTGTTTTTTGGAACAACACGCCTTTTGATTTGTCCGATTTAGGATTTGCCGACATCAAAATCGAAAAAGCAAAGTCGCATCCGTTAACCGATTTGTATAAAAATGCCCTGAAAATAGTCGAACTTCGGCTGAGTATCAAGAAGTCGAAAGACAGCATATACGAATCGTATTATTTTCCGCCTAAAATAAACAACGTCAAGTCGTTTTTAAAGAATGCTTACACCCAAAGTATCGCTTTTTGGCATACCTCCAATCGAGGTGCGCAACGCATTCGAACTAAAATTGGACAATTGGAACGAAAAACCAAATTGTATTACGATAGCTTAGAAACGCTTAAAAAAGAAAAACCGGCTTTTGTTTTTTGTACCAACCAACGCGTTATGCTGGGCGTTGCACCTTTGTTAGCGGCCCAAGATTTGGGAATACCGACGGCTTGTTTTATTTTTTCTTGGGACAATTTGCCCAAAGGCACCAAAATTATCGAAACCGATTTTTATTTTGTTTGGAGCCAACACATGAAAGCCGAATTGCGCTATTACTATCCGCATGTTCAGGAAGAGCAAATCATTATTGCTGGAACGCCACAATTTGAAACACACTTCGATACCACCAAACTTCAATCCAAAGCGGATTTTTTCCAAAGTCATCAACTGGACGAAGCCAAACGCTATTTTTGTTTTTCCGGCGATGACGTAACAACTTCTCCCAACGATCCCCAATATTTGGAAGATGCAGCCAAAGCAGTACGAAATTTGAATCAAAAAGGGTATAATCTGGGGATTATTTTCAGGAGATGTCCCGTTGATTTTTCGAAACGATACGACGCAATTTTAACCGAATATGCCGATTGTATTACGGCTATTGCGCCAAAATGGATTAAAAAGGCCGAAAGCTGGAACACTATTTTGCCCACAAAAGCCGATTTAGCGCTTCAAGTGAATACCATCAACAATACCGATTTTGTCATCAACCTTGGCTCATCAATGGTTTTCGATTATGTCATTTTTAAGAAGCCTTGTGCCTTTATTAATTACGATGTTAAAGATGGAATTCCTTGTCGGTTGGTGAAAGATACTTACAACTTGATCCATTTCAGATCCATGACATCGCGCCAATGTGTGGCTTGGATAAACAGTCCTCAGGAAATGGAAACCGTGATATTGTCGTTACTGACTCAAAACAACGACAGCTTGATTACCAATGCCGGTCAATGGTTCGAGAAAATCAACCAACATCCGCCACAGCAAGCATCGGAACGAATTTGGAACGCCATTTCACAACTCATCTCCCAACAATTATGAAGATAGGTTTTTTAACACCCGAATTTCCTCATCCCGAAATGGGCGCATCCGGAGGCATTGGGACAAGTATCTACAACTTGGCCAAAGGCTTGGTCGAAATGGGACATGACGTATCGGTGATTATTTACGGACAAAAAGCAGATGAAATCGTCATCAAAGACAACATAACCTTCTACAAGGTCAAGAATATCAAACTAAAGGGGTTTTCCCGATGGTTAACGCAAAAAAAGATTCAAAGATTGCTTAATTCTTTGGTCAAAACCGGAAAGTTAGACTTGGTTGAAGCACCCGATTGGACTGGAATCACAGCCCGCATTAAACCCAATTGTCCGGTAGTGATTCGCTTGAATGGTTCCGATACGTATTTCTGTCATTTGGACCAACGACCGGTAAAGTTTTTAAATCGGATTCAGGAGCAATTGGCCTTGCGCAATGCCGATGGATTGTTGTCGGTAAGTCGATACACAGCTGAGGTTACCCAACAACTATTTGGGTTAAAACGTTCTTTCGACATCATCCCAAACAGCATAGACTTGGATAAGTTTGTGCCTAACAAAGATGTGGTGTCGCAGCCCAATACTATTTTGTATTTCGGGACTTTAATCCGCAAAAAAGGATTGTTGGAACTACCGTTGATATTTAACAAAGTAGTTGCTCAATTTCCCGAAGCAAAACTGGTACTAATCGGTAGAGATGCATCCGATGTTATTAGCGGAAATACTTCTACTTGGGCCATGATGCAACCTTTGTTTACTGCCGAAGCCAAGGCCAACGTAACCTATCTCGGTAGCGTGCCTTATGCCGAAATGGCGCAACACATCCACCAAGCTACAGTTTGTGTTTTTCCAACCTTTGCCGAAGCTTTGCCGGTTTCATGGATAGAAGCCATGGCCATGCAAAAAGCCATAGTGGCTTCAGCGATTGGTTGGGCAGAAGAAGTGATTGATGATGCTGAGAATGGATTTTTAGTTCAGCCAACGGCACACCAACTTTACGCTGACAAAATTGTTACATTATTAAATGACGCAAGCCTTCGTGCTGCATTTGGTCTGAAAGCCCGCCAAAAAGTATCGCAAAAGTTCAGTATAGAAGTAGTGGCCCAACAAAGTGTTGCTTTTTATCAAAAACTTTTAAAACGATAATCTTCTCTGAGCTATATTTTAGCGATAATGGGTATCAATTCGCCAATCGAAATCACTATTTTTGCTACACTTAATTCAAAAACCTGATGGGAATAAAATTAAACGAGTACATCACAAAATCCGGAGAAGTCATTCTCTATACCGGCAAACCCGATTTTTCCCGTTTGGAAGTTTTAGCAGCGGGTTTTGGCGATGTTTGGCACAGCTCGTTAGACCAAGGGTTTAAAAATATTTTTCCCGAATTAGTCTACCAAACCGCCACTTTTTTTTGGTTTGTAAGAGACTTGGAAAATCTGGATTTGTGTGTCAATTGGCGACTTAACCCCGAAGCCTTTGCAGTCCGGAAATCGGTTTGGGAAACACTAGGCGGATTCGATGAAGCCTATCAAAATCCCATTATGCAAGCTTTAGATTTCGGCTTCAATACGGTAAGAAACTATGGCGGTGTTGCCTTATATGTAAAAGGGCTTTATGAAGCCCAATCAGCAAATCCCATTATCACGGTTAAAGACCGGTATGCTTTTTTTATTAGAAATTTCAAGATAGACCACGCGCTGTTTATGGTGTATCGCAAAGGCTTATGGAATTTGAAAGAATGGCTTGCACTGTGGTATGCCAAAAAGAATTTTAAAAAGAAACAATCCACAACACTTGTCAAAGCCAGAATCTTAAAACCACTGGAAGGCAATCCGACTGTCAGTTATATCATTCCCACGATGATGCGACAAGATTTTACCGTGCAATTGTTGGCAGATTTACAGCAACAAACTTATAAGCCAACCCAAGTGGTGGTAGTGGATGCAACACCCGAGAATAGTCGTGATGAAAGTTTGTACAATCCGGAACAATACGATTTCGAATTGGTAGTAAAATGGCAAACCAGCAAAGGTAGTTGCCGCGCTCGAAACGAAGCGATTGATTGTTGTACCGGAGAATACATTGTTTTTGGAGACGATGACATTCGCATTCCGCCTGATTATATCGAAAATCATTTGCGCTTTTTGCAAACCTACCAAGCCGATGCCTGCAATGGATTAGACATTAGAGCCGATCATCAAAAACAAACTTTGGAGGATTTGTATCATAAGTTAGACCAATTTGGTTATGACCGATACCGCTGTGGTGCTGCGCCTCACATGAACAATGCCAATAACTGTGTCAAACGCCAATATGTCAACCAAATTGTTGGGAATGATGTCAACTTTGACGGTGGTTACGGCGAAGACAACGATTTTGGGTTTTCCTTGACCAAAATTGGAGTTGTCGTTTTACAAAATCCGTTTTCCACCAATTTGCATTTAAAACCACCTCAAGGCGGTTATCGTTTTTGGGGCAGTCAGTCCAAGATTTTAGGCAAAAAACGAAAAACCCAACCTTGGGAATTGGATACACCGGTTAAACGCATTCGTCCGATACCGAGTCCGACTATGATGTATTATTTTCACAAGCATTTTGGTGAATCTTTGGTAACCGAATACCGTCATAAGTACTTTTTTTTATACCTGTTCAAAGGACCAAAATGGCGAATTCCATTTAAAATTTTAAATTTACCATACCGCCAATTGCAGTTTAACAAATCGGTTTTTTATGCCAAGAAATTGATGGCTTTAGGAAAACGTACCCAATAGTATGAAATTTACCCTCATCATTTGTACCTATATGCGTCCGCAACCTTTGTTGCAATTGCTGCAATCGGTAAGCCGTCAAACCGTTTATCCCGATGCTATTTTAATTGTAGACGGTTCAAGAGATGAGAAAACCAAAGTTGTGCTGTCCGAAAATGTGTTTCCTAATTTACAGTATTTTTTGGTTGAAGACAAAGACAGAGGCTTAACCAAGCAACGCAACTTCGGGATCCAACGTGTTTCGGAAAACAGTGAAATGGTTTGTTTTTTAGATGACGATACGGTACTGGAGGAAAACTATTTTGAGGAAATCATCAAAACCTATCGCTTGTATCCTGAGGCATTAGGTGTTGGCGGCTATATCAATAACGAAGTGCAATGGACGTTTGTGGGCGAGAATTACCAGCCTGATTCAACCGAATTTTATTACGACGGCTGGAAACGCAAAGACGGGAGTCGTTTTGTATTGCGAAAGAAATTAGGGTTGGATGCTAACAGACTGCCGGGTTTTTTACCCGAATTTTCAAACGGAAGAAGTATTGGCTTTTTGCCGCCATCGGGTAAGATTTATGAAGTAGAACAATTAATGGGTGGTGTTTCTTCGTTTAAAAAATCGGTTTTTACCACTTTTCAATTTTCTACTTATTTTGAAGGTTACGGTTTGTATGAAGATGCCGATTTTACTTTGAGACTATCCAAAACCGGAAAATTGTATGTGAATACTAATGCCCAATTGGGTCACTTTCACAACCATTCGGGAAGACCTAATCAATACCAATACGGAAAAATGGTCGTGCGAAACGGTTGGTATGTATGGCGGGTAAAATACCCAAATCCTTCATTAAAAGCGAGATTTAAATGGAATGCTATTGTTCTTTTGTTGACATTCATCAGATTTAGCAATATATTTACCACCGGTAAAAAACAAGAAGCTTTGACCGAATCTTTAGGCCGACTCATCGGTTGGTTCAGTCTGCTTTTTGATCAACCGAAAACGCAATAATATGACGCTATTTAGCCTAATCCGTTCCGATTACCGCAAGTACAAAAAGTACGGAGCGAATGGTTTTGTTATCATCTTCCTTACACAAGGATTTTGGGCACAGTTTCAATACCGAATAGCGCATTTTTTTCATACCAAAGTTACATGGCAACCTTTTCGTATTTTAGTCATGTTACCGATGTATTTTTGGCAAAAAGTAATTGAAATTATGACTGGTATATCCATACCGGCTTCGGCACAAATCGGCCATTCGTTTTACATTGCCCATTTCGGAGGTATTATCTTAAATTCTAATACTGTAATCGGCAATAACTGCAATATTTCTCAAGGTGTTACCATAGGTGTTTCCGGTTTGGGTGAAAAAAGAGGTGTACCTGTTATTGGTCATAATGTTTACATTGGCGCGAATGCTGTCATTGCAGGTAAAATCAAAGTCAGTGATAATTCGTTAATCGGCGCTTGCTCCTTGGTAAGCAGTGATGTTCCTGAAAATAACGTAGTAGTTGGTGTACCGGCTGTAGTAGTTTCTGATAAAAGTTCTAAAGGATATATTTAATGAAACTGTTGGTCATTTCATCTTCGCCATTCATTAAAAAGGGAAATGATTATTTTGCTTACAGTCCGTATGCCAAAGAATTAGCCATTTGGGCCAAATATGCTGATGAAATTGCTGTTACTTGTCCGATTTGGAAACAGGACAATGGCTTGTTGATTTCTGAGATTTCTTTTCCTGTATTCCAATTGTACGAGGTAAAAGGTTTCAATGTCAAAACGATAAAGAACGCATTCCAAGCATTTCTGTATTCTTTTTTAAATTGCTATTTGATTTTTAAGTCGATGTTGTGGGCTGATCACATCCATTTGCGATGTCCCGGAAATATTGGTTTGATGGGCTGTGTCTTGCAGATTTTTTTTCCACACAAAACCAAAACCGCCAAATATGCTGGGAATTGGGATTTGAACGCCAAGCAACCGCTGAGTTATCGCCTGCAAAAATGGCTATTGCGAAATACGTTCCTCACTAAAAAAATGCAGGTATTGGTATATGGTGAATGGAAAAACAGTACCAAAAATATCAAGCCTTTTTTCACCGCTAGTTATTTTGAAAAAGACAAAACCCCTTTGCAAACCAGAGCATTAAGCGGGAAAATTACTTTTGCTTTTGTCGGTACTTTAGCGGTAGGAAAACAACCTATGTATGCTGTTCATTTGATAGAAGCACTCTATAAAAAAGGATTCGATGTTCGATTGTCGGTGTATGGTCAAGGTCCCGAAAGACAAAAATTAGAACACTATATTGCTGAAAAACAGCTCAATGATGTGGTGTTGTTAGAAGGGAATCAAAACCAGGAAGCCATTAAAAAGATGTTTGCCGAAACCCATTTTGTCATTTTGCCGTCGCTGAGTGAGGGTTGGCCTAAAGTAATTGCAGAGGGCATGTTTTGGGGCTGTTTTCCCTTAGCCTCCAAAGTGTCGTGTTTGCCCAATATGTTAGACAACAGCAACAGAGGTTCGCTTTTGACACTCGATTTGCAGCAAGATATTGCAATAGTTGAATCGGTTTTAAACCAGCCGGATTCCTATAGAACAAAGGCGCTAAGTGCCATGGAATGGTCCCGACAATACACTTTAGATGTGTTTGAATCCGAAATTAAAAAGTTGCTGCAATCATGAGAATAGTCCAAATCATAGATTCATTGGAGATTGGCGGCGCCGAAAAAATGGCAGTCAACTACGCCAATGCGTTATCTGAAAAGCTTGAATTTTCGGGTTTGGTCGCTACCAGAGCAGAAGGTAATTTAAAAAGTCAGCTCAACAGTTCGGTTTCCTATTTTTTTTTGAAGAAAACCAAAACGTTGGATTTTGGGGCTGCTTTCCGATTGAGAAACTATTGTAAGACCAACCAAGTTACGCATCTACAACCGCACAGCAGTTCCTACTTTACAGCGCTTTTAACCAAGTTGATTCACCCTAAAATTAAAATCGTTTGGCACGATCATAATGGGTTGAGTGAGTTTATCAGTACCCAAAAATCGTTGGTACTCAAACTAGCTTCGTTTTTCTTTTCAGGCATTATCGTGGTTAATTTCAAACTCAAAAATTGGGCAGAAAAAGAATTGAATTGTTCTCAAGTAGTTTATTTGCCTAACTTTACCCAAGCAGATGCTTCAGCCAAGGCGGAAACGATTTTGAAAGGTACAGTCGGAAAACGCATTTTGTGTTTGGCTAATTTGAGAGATCAAAAAAATCATTTCTTTCTGTTGGAAGTCGCCGAAAAATTAAAATTTACCCAACCTGACTGGACTTTTCACTTGGTTGGTAAAGATTTTAAAGATGCATATTCCCAACAATTGTCGGATTTTATCGTTCAGAAAGGACTTCAAGATTCGGTCTTTATTTATGGTTCTAGGAATGATGTGTCTGCCATTATTAGTCAGTCGGATATCACTATTTTGACCTCAAAGTCGGAAGGATTGCCCGTGGCTTTAATAGAATACGGATTGCATAAAAAGCCGGTGGTGACTACCAATGTTGGTGAAATCCCTTTGATTATTAAAGATGGTGAAAACGGATTCATAACCGGTGCCCAAGACGTGGCGAGTTTTTATGAAAAAGTAAACACGCTGACCCATGAGCCGGAATTGAGAGTACAATTGGGCGATGGCTTATACCAAACCATCAAAGCGCACCATTCGGAAGAAGGAGTAATTGAACAATATCTGAATTGGGTCAAAACGTTGTAAAAATGAACAGAAAAGAAAAAAATTATATCCTCTTAATCCTATTGCATGTTGTGATAGGTTTGGTGGTATTTTTTATCCCATCGTTCTCCAAGCCTCTAGCTGCTTTGGTTTTTTTACTCGGATTATTCTTCATTGTAAAAAATCAGAATAAAAATCAGGAAGTCCTTTTGGCTTCAGGCTACATAGTGGGAAGCGAAATTTTATTCAGGATGACCGGCGGAATCATTATTTATGAGTTTGCCAAGTACAGTATTACGATTTTTATGCTGATGGGAATGTACTACAAAGGGTTTTCCAAAAATGCAATTCCGTATTGGATTTTCTTAGTTTTATTGATTCCCGGATTGCTGGTAGCTACAGAAACACTCAATTTAACAACCGATTTGAGAAAGACGATTTCATTTAATATTTCTGGGCCTATATGTCTAGGTATTTCATCTATTTATACATACAATAAACCCATTTCTCTGGCTAAAATAAATCAAATATTACTCTGTATCGGGCTGCCTATCATTTCGATCACGGTTTATTTAATTCTCTACACGCCTGATTTGAAAGAAGCCTTGGTTTTAGGAACCGGTTCCAATTATACTACTTCCGGTGGTTTTGGCCCCAATCAGGTAGCTACAATGTTCGGATTGAGCATGTTTATCTTCTTTTCCCGATTGATGTTAGAATCTGAGACCCGATTGTTATTTGCACTCAATCTAATCATTACGTTTTTAGTAACCTATCGCGGGTTAATTACTTTTTCGAGAGGAGGTATGATTACCGGTTTCGTGATGATTTTGCTCCTGCTTTTTTATCTGTACATTTCAACCAAGAGTAAGGGAAAAACCAAGTTGAATTACATCTTCGGTTTTATGGTTTTTATGTTTATCGTTACATGGAATTATACGTCTAACCAAACCGATGGATTAATTGAAAAGCGATATGCCAATCAAGATGCCAGCGGAAAAGTTAAAGAAAGTCAACTTACCGGTAGAGAAGAAATTTTTACGAACGAAATCAATTCGTTTATAGACAACCCTATCTTTGGTGTTGGTGTGGCCAAAGGAGTTGAAATCAGATCTGATATATCGGGAGGTGACATTACCTTGTCACACAACGAAATTTCACGTATGATGGCCGAACATGGGATTTTTGGTGTCATAGGTTTGTTAATATTGCTATTTACTCCAATAGCACTTTACCTTGATAATAAAAAGCACATTTTTTTATGGTGTTTTCTGTTATTTTGGTTGCTGACTATTAATCATGCTGCGATGAGGTTGTCGGCAGCGGCTTTTGTCTATTCCTTAACATTAATCAAAGTTTATTTTGATGAGCAACCTGTTGTACATAGGCAATAAATTGTCGGACCACGGAAATACTTCAACTTCCATTGAAACATTGGGTTCGTTTTTGGAAGCAGAAGGTTTTACCGTACACTATGCTTCTTCCCAAAAGAATATTTTTTTGCGAATGTTAGAGATGGTTTATGTCACTTTGCGTTATGCTAAGAAAGTTGATTACGTTTTGATTGATACTTACAGTACAAAAAACTTCTGGTATGCTTTTATTATCTCTCAAATTTGCAGGTTGTTGGGTTTAAAATATATTCCTAAATTGCATGGAGGCGACCTGCCTAATCGACTCCAAAAAAGCCCCTATTGGTGCGATTTGATTTTTAAAAATGCTTATCAAAACATAGCGCCGTCTCCCTATCTTTTTGAAGCATTTAAGGATAAAGGATATCCAAATTTAATTCACATTCCCAACTCTATAGAATTAGAGAAATACGATTTTCAAACCCGAAAGTTTGATGTGCCGAGAATTCTATGGGTGCGTTCCTTCTCTCAAATTTACAATCCGATTTTGGCCGTTAAAGTTTTGCTGGCTCTTAAAAAGCAATTTCCGACAGCTGAACTTTGTATGGTTGGCCCAAAGAAAGATGAGAGTTTTGATGCCACAGTGGCTTTCACTAAAGAACATAACGTAGCAGTCACTTTCACCGGAAAATTGACCAAAGCAGAATGGACAGATTTGTCTAAAAACTACAACTTGTTTCTCAATACCACCCATTTCGATAATACACCGGTAAGTGTTATAGAAGCCATGGCTTTGGGTTTGCCGGTGGTTTCTACTAATGTAGGCGGTATTCCGTTTTTGTTGCAGCACGAAAAAAATGCACTTTTGGTTGCCGATAACGATTTGGAAGCTATGGTTTTTCAAATTGAAAGACTTTTCTCAGAGCCTGAATTATCTGATCTTTTGGTTGACAATGCCCACCATTTGGTGAAAGGCTTCGATTGGAATGTAATCCGAAAACAGTGGATTGATTTACTCCGATAGTTCGTTAATATTTATTAACTTGCGCTTCGAAATTTGGAATTATTTAAATGAAAAAACGCAAGGATATACACTTTGAAGTATCGGAACGCAAGGTTCTTTTAAGAATCTTCGACTTTTTTTCGGTGCTTTTTTCCTTGTATTTTGTAGGGATAATTTTTCAGTTTGATTACTTCAATATCTCGGCTACTAATTATTATTGGACTATTGTTTTAGGCCTGTATTTGTTGTTTTTCGGTTCTGTTTTTGAAATGTACAATTTGCAGGTAGCGAGTAATCAATACCAAGTCATCAAAAGTATTATACTGACTACTTCTATAACGGTATTATCGTATTTGCTCACACCGATTTACACGCCGGTTTTACCTTCAAATCGTTTGCAAATTTTAATCTTCTTCTTCGCTATTTTCGGAGCATTGTTTGTTTGGCGAATGGTTTACGTGCGCTTCTTTGCCTCGAACCGATTTGTAAAAAAGGTCATTTTAGTTTGTGATAAAGAGCAAGTCAAAGAATTGGTAGATGGTTTAGAAAGTGCCGATCCGCATTACCGCGTTTTAGGCTTTGTCAATTCGGATAGTACCAATTTGTCCGATATCAATTTGCATAACCTCAAAAATATTGATATTAACGAGTTGGAAGTTTTTGTCAAACAAAATTCCGTTTCAGAGGTAGTTATCGCGTCTCAAAAAACTGACGGAATTACAGTGAATCTCTACAATCAGTTGATTCATTTGTTAGAGAACGGCTATATAATTCGAGAGTATACACAGGTGTATGAAACCATCACCCAACGTATTCCTGTGCAGTATGTTTCCCGAGATTTTTATCGGTATTTCCCATTTAGTCGCAGTAATCAAAACCATTTGTACCTTACGGTGGTTCGTTTCTTGGAAATTGTGATTGCTTTAATCGGATTAGGAGTAGGCCTGATTATCGTGCCTTTGGTGCTGATAGGGAATCTTTTCGGGAACAAAGGTAATTTGTTTTATACCCAAGAAAGAGTAGGGCAAAACGGGAAAGTTTTCCGAATCCTAAAATTTAGGACGATGATTAAAAACGCTGAAAAAGCGGGTGCCGTATTTGCAACATCCAATGATTCACGTGTGACGCCATTCGGTAAAATCATGAGAAAATCAAGAATAGACGAGTTTCCTCAGTTTTACAATATCTTGAAAGGTGAAATGGCGGTAATCGGTCCAAGACCGGAACGTCCTGTATTTGTTAATGAAATTGCCGAAGTAATGCCGTTTTACGAAACCCGTCATGTCATCAAGCCGGGATTAACCGGTTGGGCTCAAGTCAATTATTCTTATGGCGAAACCATCGACGATAGTTTGATAAAGCTCCAATACGACTTGTATTATATTAAACACCGAAGTTTGTTCCTCGACTTCAATATCTTGTTTAAAACCTTTAGTACGGTTTTATTTTACAGGGGACAATAATCTCAGAGGATTCACACCGATTATTTTTAGTAGCATATAAAGTGTTGACACGATAAACGGCAACATGATCGGTAAGTGCGGTTTATTAATCATGACAACCGTGTAAACCAGCAACAAAGCGATACTGACTAAACTTACTTTTCGCAAACGGTTATTTTTTAGGAAAGGCAACAGTATAAACAAAGGCGAAAACAATAAAGCGTTGTAATTCCACAATACTTCCTGATGTTCAGAGTACAAGCCAACCAAGCAAAGAAATAAGCCTAACAAACCGCAAATGAATAAATAGGTGAGGAATAACCAACGTTTGTTAAGCAATAACAGTAGTGCCAAAAATGAGATAATGCAGTAAATGCTGTTGAAGAAAGAAAATTCTGCCTCCGCTTTCGGTGTTCCTGCTACCAAAGTGTTTTTGCGAATTACCAACGATTTACCGCTGATTTTTGCTTGGTCTAAGCTGTGCAACAATTCTGTCGGCAAAAACAACTGCTCGGCTTTGGCATCAGTTTTAGCACCAAAAATGATATTGATGCCGAGTTTGTACCAAAAGTAATCTTCAAAATACGGATAGAGCAATTCGCGGTAAGTGATGGTTTTGTCATCTACTTTTTCCATTTTTTTGCCATCCAATACACCGCCTATTTTTTCGTTAACCATAGTGGTACAATTGCGGTCGATGAATTTATAAGTGTAATAGCGTTCCGAGCTGTAAAGAGCAGCACTTAATTCGTCTAGTAATTTTTGTTTGCTGGCAAGTGGTATATCGAGTGTTTGCTCTATTACTTCTCTGCCGTCGGTTTGGTATTCGTAGATGAATTCTTCCACCGAAGTCACACTCATAAAATACTGCAAATCGCCTTTCACAAACTTTAAGTAAAAGTTTTCAGTTCTGAAATCGAAAGTACCGTAGTTGAAAACCACATCGAGTTGGTTGGTTTCGTCCTTGATGCGAAGTGCTGTGTGCCCGAAAGTAGAGTACAATTGTTCTCCGCGACCACAAGTAAAAACACTGACTTCCGCTTTATCGGATAGTTTCGGACTTTGAGAAAAGGCAGTAACACTGAAGGCGAGTAGGAGTAAGAGCCCTATTTTTTGCAACATAAAATTTTATCTAAAAATACTCAAATCAACTTTAACCGAGAAAATATTGGAGTACAAAGCGGCACTTTGGTCGCCCAAATCGGTTAAGGCGTAATCTATTTGAATGCCTTTGTATTTGAAGCCTAAACCAATATTAGGTTGAAAATTCACCTTAGTAGAACCGTCCAATTGTTGTACGTTTTGAAAATTCCCCACGCCGGCACGCAGAAAAACCAAATCAGTATAGCCAAATTCAAAGCCAACTGCCGGATCTATACTCACGGCATCCGAAGCAATGACATCATTGGTTCGGGCAAATTGCATGTTCAAATTGACTGCAGCAAGTAAGGTATAATCATGATGAAATTCAAATTTTTTAGCAATACCCAATTGCGCTTTTGGCAACGTAATTTCGGTGCTTTCAGGTAATTCCTGATTTTGTCCGGCAACGGCATCTTGTATCTCTTGGTATTTGTCTTCGTCTATCGCCCAAACGTTGTAAGTAGTGGTGATGTCGCGTAACATCAATCCGAAATGCCAATCGTTTCTGTCGAATTGCAATCCAACATCAAAACCAAATCCCCAAGAATTGGCAAAGTCGCCAATAACTCGTCGAATCACTTTCGCATTCACACCATATTGAAAACCCTCGAGTTTCATTTGTCGGGCATAGGAAAAAGTCAAACCGTAATCGGCGGTAGAGAAAAGGCTGATACGGTTGTAATCGATATTGCCTTCGCTGTCGATTAATTGCGTGGTATTCAGAATATCGTCGACTCCGAAACGAATCAACGAAACACCCCAAGCACTTCGGTCGTCTATTTTTTTGGCGTAAGCGGCATAATCATACTGGGCAATATTGGCAAAGTAACTGGCGTGCATTAAAGCGGCTTCGCTATCTTCAATTTTTAACAAACCGGCCGGATTCCAATAGCCTGAATTGACATCGCCCGTGTAACCCGTTACGGCATTGGACATCCCCAAAGCTGCTGCATCTACACCGATATTCATGAACTCGTTGGAATATTTTCTAACGGCTTGACCATGAGTCGTCAGGCTGATGAATAACAACAGTATAGCAATTGTTTTTTTCAAGGCAATTTTTCTTTTTACAAATATCACATAAAAATCTTGAATATAAAACGCATAAGTCTGCAACTTATTGTATTAAATTTGCAATTCTAAAAATTAACAAACGCAGTACATGAACCTTAAAGCTCAGATTCCCAACTTCTTTACGATGCTGAATTTATTTTGTGGTTGCGTGGCTTTGGTGTTTGTTGCCGATTTTGGATTTTATTGGGCTTTCGGTTTTGTTTGTTTGGGGATTTTCTTCGATTTTTTCGATGGTTTTTTTGCTCGAAAATTCAATGTAGCAGGACCTTTAGGAGTACAGTTGGATTCTTTAGCCGATATGGTGACTAGTGGTGTAGTTCCGGGTTATGTGATGTATAAGATGTTGGCAGAAGCCGAAGTCAATTCAAGATTCAATGCCAAATTGAATACTATAGAGACTTTACAGAATGAGATTTATGTGATACCTTTCTTAGGATTCCTCATTACTGTTGGTGCTTGTTACCGTTTAGCTAAATTTAATATTGATACGCGTCAATCAGATTCTTTCATAGGTTTGCCTACTCCGGCCAATGCGCTTTTTGTAGTAAGTTTGCCCTTGTTGTGGAACCCGGATGTTTGTCCGTATCAAGTTATAGATATATTAACCAATACTTGGTTTTTATTGTCGGTTACAGCAATTAGCGCTTTTGTAATGAATGCCGAGATTCCGTTATTCTCTTTGAAGATTAAAAACTTTAGCGTGGCCAAATATAAATTGCAGCTTTTCTTCGTGTTACTCTCGGTTTTGATGCTGGTATTCTTAAAGATATTGGCTGTGCCGTTGATTATACTGGTATATGTTTTACTTTCGATTTTCAATAATATAGTCAATAAAAAAGCTTCCAATTAGGAAGCTTTTTTATTGACTAAGCAAAATCGATAAAATTATGAATCCGAAAAACAGTAACATCCCAACAAAAAAAAGATATGACTTTTTGTGCGCAAAGTTTATGGTAGCGCCATAGTTAGGGTTAGGTTTATCTACCAGTAAGCGGTCATCTTCTTTGTTATAGTAAAATAGGCCCCATTTCCAATACTTTTTATTGGTACGCCATTCTTTCTGTGTTTCCTGACTTGGGTTTTTCACGATAATAAATTTTGAGATTAGAAGTGTAATTTCTTTTTGCGCAACTCGAAGTTTTGCCCGAGATATACTTTTCTTACCATTTCGTCTTCAGCTAATTCTTCGGGAACTCCGGCTTTTAAAATGCCGCCTTCAAACATCAAATAAGTTTTGTCGGTAATGGCTAAGGTTTCTTGTACGTTGTGGTCGGTAATTAAAATGCCGATATTTTTATTTTTCAGTTGGGCTACAATTCTTTGAATGTCTTCTACCGCTACCGGGTCAACTCCTGCAAAAGGCTCATCAAGTAAGATGAACTTCGGGTCGGTAGCTAAAGCACGGGCAATTTCAGTACGTCTTCTTTCTCCTCCGGACAACAAGTCGCCGCGATTGGTTCGGATGTGCTCCAAACTGAACTCGGCAATCAGGCTTTCCATTTTGGCAATTTGTTCTTCTTTTGAGAGTTTGGTCAATTGCAAAACACTGAGGATATTGTCTTCAATACTCAATTTTCTGAATACAGAAGCTTCTTGTGCCAAATAGCCAATGCCGTTTTGGGCGCGTTTGTACATCGGGAAATCAGTGATGTTCATGTCGTCCAAATAAATATTCCCCGAATTGGGTTTTACCAAACCAACAATCATATAAAAAGAAGTTGTTTTTCCGGCTCCGTTCGGACCCAAAAGCCCAACAATTTCTCCCTGATTTACTTCTACGGAGACGCCTTTTACCACGCTTCTGCCTTTATAGGTTTTGACTAAATTTTCGGCTCTTAATTTCATTTTTTTGAGTGCCTAAGCGGCTAAGTTACTGAGTGACTAAGTTTTTATAATTGCAAATAAACAAAATCCATTTGCTTGATTAATAGTTTTAACTTCAATTTAAATACCGAAGATTCACTACTCTTTATTGACCACTTTCTTCTAAAGCTTCCCAAAACTCGTAAGCTCTTCTCAAATGCGGGATTACGATAGTACCGCCTACTAGAGTGGCAATACCCATGGCTTCCATCATTTCTTCTTTGGAAACACCTTCTTTGTAACTGGTTTCCAAATGGTATTTGATGCAATCGTCACAACGCAATACGGCTGAAGCGACTAAACCCAGTAGCTCTTTTGTTTTTACGTCTAAAGCACCTTCGGCATAAGCATTGGTGTCCAGATTAAATATTCGCTTTACAATTTTATTGTTGTCTGCCAATAACTTTTCGTTCATTTTAGAACGATAATCGTTAAATTCTTTTACTAAATCACTCATTTTCTTTTTCTTTTTCTTTTTTCGAGACAAATGCGGATATCAATATACTAGCTTCGTATAAAATCAATATCGGAATAGAAACAATAACCTGACTTGGAATATCCGGTGGTGTAACTATCGCTGCAACAATCAAAATGATTACTATGGCTGCTCTTCTGTATTTTCTAAGGAAATCCGGTGTAACTAGCCCTAATTTGGTTAGGAAATACACAAAAATCGGCAATTCAAATACCAAACCGCTAACAATCAACGAAGTTTTAATCATGCTGATGTAAGAGTCAACCGTGAACTGATTTACGACAGTCGGACTCACATTAAAAGTTGCAAAGAAATTGATGGTTAACGGTACTATAATAAAATAGCCAAAGAGTACTCCGATGAAAAACAATAGTGAAGAAATCACAATGAATAAACCGGCTTTTTTTCTTTCACTTTCATACAAGGCCGGACGAATGAATTTCCAAATTTCCCATAAAATATAGGGAAAACCTAAAATAAATCCGGTCGTAATGAGTATCCAAAGATAGATGGAAAACTGTCCGCCTACTTCGGTATTTTGGATGATAAAGGAGAATTCAGTAGCACAAGCGTACGAATCATCTACGCCAAAAAAACGGGTGACTTTACAGAAAAACTCGTAAGTCACAAAATTAGGATCTTGTGGCCCGAAAATAATCTCATTAAAGATGAAATCATCAATAAAATAGGAGGCACAAGCAATGGTAATAATTACAATGGTGCTTCTAACCAACATCCATCGGAATTCCTCTAAATGGTCGAGGAACGACATTTCTTTAAGCTCTTTATTCGCCATTATACGATGCCTTCTTTTAAAATATCGTGTAAATGAATCACACCTTTGTATTCGTCTTGGTCAATAACCACCAGTTGCGTAATGGAAAAATCCTCTAAAATATTCAAAGCATCGCTTACCAAATCGGTCGATTTGATTCTTTTCGGGTTTACCGTCATGATGTCTTTGGCAGTTAAGCCTGTAATGGTTTCGGTTTTATTGAGCATTCTTCGGATGTCACCATCAGTAATGATTCCGATTACTTTGTCATTTTCCACCACAGCCGTTACACCCAAACGCTTTTCGGAAATTTCCATAATCACCGTTTTGATGTTGGCCTCAGGTGTTACAAGCGGTTTGTGTGTTGTGTCTAACATATCGCCAACTCTAAGCAACAATTTCTTGCCTAAAGCACCACCGGGATGGTATTTGGCAAAATCTTCTGCGGTAAATTGACGCATTTCCATCAAGCAAACGGCCAGAGCATCGCCCATCACCAATTGTGCTGTTGTGCTATTGGTAGGTGCTAAATTGTTCGGGCAAGCCTCGCTCTCCACATAAGTATTTAATACAAAATCGGCTTCTTTACCTAAAAATGAAGTTGTATTTCCGGTGATGGCGATGAGTTTGTTGCCAAATCTTTTCAACAATGGTACCAATACTTTGATCTCCGGACTGTTGCCGCTTTTGGAGATGCAAATCACTACATCGCCCGGTTGTACCATGCCCAAATCACCATGAATGGCTTCAGAAGCATGAAGAAACAAAGAAGGGGTTCCGGTAGAATTTAAAGTGGCTACTATTTTTTGCGCAATGATGGCACTTTTTCCGATTCCGGTGACTACTAATCGTCCCGAAGATTGGTAAATAATTTCTACAGCTTTAACAAAATCCTCTGTCAAAAAATCAACCAATCGTGAAATCGCTTCACTTTCAGCTAAAATGGTCTGTTGCGCAGAGACTAAAATGGTTTCTTTTGAGCTCAAAATTGTACGAATATAAAATTTGTGTGTGTAAAAGAAAGTCGTATCTTTATGTTTGCAAATTTATGTAAAAATACCATTAAAGCAGAATGAATTTAGACGAAATTGACATCCACGCAGCATTAAAAAAATATTTTGGTTTCAGCCAATTTAAAGGATTACAGGAAGAAGTCATAAAAAGTATTATTGCTAAGCAAAATACATTCGTTATCATGCCAACGGGCGGCGGGAAATCATTATGTTACCAACTGCCCGCTCTCATACAAGAAGGAACTGCCATCGTAGTTTCACCTTTAATTGCTTTGATGAAAAATCAGGTAGATGCCATTCGAAGTTTGTCTTCTGAAAACGGCATTGCCCATGTGTTGAATTCCTCTCTTACCAAAACCGAAATCAATCAGGTTAAAAAAGATATTACTTCCGGTATAACCAAATTGTTGTATGTCGCTCCCGAATCGTTGACCAAAGAGGAATACGTAGAGTTTTTACAAAGCGTTACTATCTCTTTCGTAGCCATCGATGAAGCGCATTGTATATCCGAATGGGGACATGATTTCCGACCGGAATACCGCAACTTGAGACAAATCATCAAGCAATTGGGCGATGTGCCGGTTATTGGTTTAACGGCAACGGCAACGCCAAAAGTGCAGGAAGACATTCTTAAAAATTTGGACATGACAGACGCCAAAACTTTCAAAGCGTCGTTCAACCGTCCGAATTTGTTTTATGAAGTACGCACCAAAACCAAAAATATTGAAGCGGATATCATCCGCTTTATCAAACAAAACAAAGGCAAGTCGGGAATTATTTACTGTTTGAGCCGCAAGAAGGTTGAAGAAATTGCGGAAGTGCTCCAAGTAAACGGTATTAGTGCCGTTCCGTATCATGCCGGATTAGACGCTAAAACCCGCGCCAAACACCAAGACATGTTCCTGATGGAAGATGTAGAAGTGGTGGTGGCGACTATTGCCTTCGGAATGGGAATCGACAAACCGGACGTTCGTTTTGTAATTCACCACGATATTCCGAAATCTCTTGAAAGTTACTACCAGGAAACCGGTCGTGCCGGACGTGATGGTGGCGAAGGTCATTGCTTGGCTTATTATTCCTATAAAGATGTAGAAAAACTCGAAAAGTTCATGTCGGGTAAACCGGTGGCCGAACAGGAAATTGGTTTTGCCTTGTTGCAAGAAGTGGTGGCCTATGCCGAAACTTCGATTTCCAGACGTAAATTTTTATTGCACTATTTCGGAGAAGAATTTGATAGTGAAACCGGTGAAGGCGCCGACATGGATGACAATGTCAGAAATCCGAAAACCAAAGTCGAAGCCAAAGATCAAGTCAAAATGTTGTTGGAAGTGGTTCGCGATACCAAACATTTGTATAAATCCAAAGAAGTGGTATTTACTTTAATTGGTCGCGTAAATGCCACCATCAAAGCACACCGAACCGATACGCAGAAATTCTTCGGTTGCGGTGCTAACTACGATGAGCGTTATTGGATGGCCTTAATCCGACAAGTTTTGGTAGACGGATTGCTAACCAAAGACATCGAAACCTACGGTATTTTGAAAGTTTCTGAACGAGGTCAAGCATTCATTCAAAATCCAACTTCTTTCTTAATGTCGGAAGACCACGAATACAGTGAAAATGAAGACGAGGCCATAGTAACAGCCTCTAAATCGAGTGGCACAGCCGATGAAGCTTTAATGGCGATGCTCCGCGAATTGCGAAAAAAAGTGGCCAAAAAATTAGGTGTTCCTCCGTTTGTAGTTTTTCAAGATCCGTCTTTGGAAGACATGGCGCTTAAATACCCTATTACTATTGACGAATTGAGCAATGTGCACGGCGTAGGCGAAGGCAAAGCCAAAAAATATGGTAAAGATTTCGTAGAATTGATTGCCCGCTATGTAGAAGACAACGACATCATTCGCCCGGATGATTTGGTGGTAAAATCTACCGGAGCCAACTCGTCTAACAAATTATACATCATTCAAAACATTGACCGAAAACTGTCCTTGGAAGATATTGCCAAAGCCAAAGGCATGAATATGGATACCTTGCTCAAAGAGATGGAGCAAATTGTCTATTCCGGAACCAAACTCAACATCGACTATTGGATCAATGAGATTTTAGACGAAGAGCAACAAGAAGAAATTCACGATTATTTTATGGATTCCGAATCCGATAAAATTGAAGAAGCCCTCAAAGAATTCGATGGCGATTACGATATAGAAGAACTCCGATTGATGCGGATTAAATTCATCAGCGAAGTAGCGAATTAGAAGAGAGAAGCCAAGGCTTCTCTTTTTTTATGGAATGTACAATTCGCCTCGGTGTGGTTTTAAAGCATCTCGCATCGGTATCATTTGCTCGTCATTCACTACAATAAAAGCAATAGCGTGCATTTCGTTTTTACTTTCAAACCCTGTAATGGTTATTGGTAATTTTTCGATAGCGATGTATTCTTTTAAATGAATTTCATGATGTTCCGCAGTTTTAGCCGCTGCCGGTCCGCGAAAATCCCAAATGAGTTTGATTTGTCTAGACATAAAAACGAAATTGTTCGGCAAAGTTAACTTTTTGCTACATTTGAAAAAAAGCAAATCCATGAAATATCTCCTTTATATATTACTTTGGGTCAGTGGTACAGTTGGAGCGCAAGAATTAACACTCGAACAAGCCAATCATTTAGCATCTTTACCCTTAAAATGCCTGCAACAGGAATATCCCAACAAACTGGGACAAATGTTGTTGGACAGCACCGAAATACAATCGCCTAAAAAATTGCACCCAACTTTCTACGGTTGTCTCGATTGGCATTCATCGGTTCACGGTCATTGGAGTTTGGTGTTTTTGCTGAAGCGATTTCCAAATCTGGCGAATCGACAGACAATCATTCAAAAGCTTAAAACCAATTTGTCTAAAGCCAATATTCAGGCGGAAATTGATTATTTGAACAAAAAACACGAAAAATCGTTTGAGCGAATGTACGGTTGGACTTGGTTGCTCAAACTCCAATTGGAACTGGAAACTTCAGCCGAACCGTTTGCGCAGGAGTTGGCCCAAAATTTAAAACCCTTATCTGAAATTATAGTCGATAGATACATCGAGTTTTTACCTAAACTACTGTATCCTGTTAGGGTAGGTACACACACTAATACCGCTTTCGGATTAACCTTTGCTTGGGATTATGCAGTGCATTCTAAAAACCAACTATTCCAACAAGCCATCCGTGACAATGCAGTTCGAATGTTCGCTAAAGATGAAAATTGTCCTTTTACTTGGGAACCGAGCGGGACAGATTTCCTGTCGCCCTGTTTGGAAGAAATGGCTTTGATGCAAAGGGTTTTACCGGAAGGCGACTTCCTGATTTGGCTTAAAAAGTTCGCTCCGCAACTCTTTTCCAAGAAGTTTTCTTGGGAAGTGGCTCGTGTTTCCGATCGAACCGATGGTCATTTGGTGCATCTTGACGGACTTAATTTTAGCCGTGCGTGGAATTTATACGGATTACTTCATCGCTATCCAAAGCAGTTTTCGCATTTGAAAGCATTGGCCGATTTTCACTTCAACTTTTCATTGCCTTCGGTAGTCGACGGCAATTATGAAGGTGAGCATTGGTTGGCTTCGTTTGCCTTGCGCGCTTTTGAAGAAAAAAAGTAATTCGATTTGTTTACTTTTGCTGAAAATTAAATCATGCCACGCGAATTACTTTTTCAAGTCTCTCCCGAAACCGCCCACAATGAAGTTCTGCTGAACGAACAAGTAGCCAAGTTGTTTCAAGTTGCCGTGAGCGACATTCAAAAAGTAGTGGTTGTAAAGCGTTCTATTGACGCCCGTCAAAAAGCCATTAAGTTCAATATCAAGGCGAATGTTTTTCTGAAAGGCGAGACCTATTCGGAATCTGCCATCGAACTGCCGGAGTATCCTAACGTCAGCAATGCTCAAGAAGTAATTGTAGTAGGCGCTGGACCGGCCGGATTATTTGCTGCCTTGCAATTGATAGAATCTGGTCTAAAACCAATAGTTATTGAACGAGGGAAAGATGTGCGTGGTCGCCGCCGTGATTTAAAAGCCATCAACCGCGACCATATTGTTAACGAAGATTCCAATTATTGTTTCGGAGAAGGTGGCGCCGGAACGTATTCCGATGGTAAATTGTACACACGTTCGAAAAAGCGAGGCGATGTCGACCGAATTTTAAGGCTGTTAGTGGCTTTTGGAGCTACTCCTGATATTTTAGTCGAAGCGCATCCGCATATTGGTACCAACAAATTGCCACAGATTATTCAGGATATTCGAGAAAAAATCATCGAGTGCGGCGGACAAGTATTGTTTGAAACAAGGGTGACCGACTTCATTGTTAAAAGCAATGAAATACAAGGAATAATTACCCAAAACGGCGATACTATTTCGGCCAACAAAGTCATTTTAGCTACCGGACATTCCGCTCGTGATATTTTTGAATTGTTAGACCGAAAGAAAATCCTAATCGAAGCCAAACCTTTTGCCTTGGGTGTTCGCGCTGAACATCCGCAGGAGCTAATCGATAAAATTCAATACAGTTGTGATTTCAGAGGTGAGTATTTGCCTCCGGCGCCGTATTCGATAGTGAAGCAAGTCAACGGCCGCGGCATGTATTCGTTTTGTATGTGTCCGGGTGGAGTGATTGCGCCTTGTGCTACCAGTCCGGGTGAAGTGGTAACCAACGGTTGGTCGCCTTCCAAACGCGATCAAGCTACTGCTAATTCCGGCATAGTAGTCGAATTAAAATTAGAAGATTTTAAGCCTTTTGCCAAGTTCGGAGCGCTGGCCGGCATGGAATTCCAAAAAGCCATCGAGCAAAAAGCGTGGCATTTGGCAGGTCAAACCCAAAAAGTACCGGCACAACGCATGGTCGATTTTACCCAAAATAAATTGTCTTCCTCTATTCCTAAAACGTCTTATGTTCCGGGAACGACTTCGGTAGAACTTGGACAGGTATTTCCCGGTTTTTTAACCCAAATCATGCGTGAAGGTTTTGTACAGTTCGGCAAATCTATGCGCGGGTACATGACAAACGAGGCAATCCTGCACGCGCCAGAAAGTCGTACCTCTTCTCCGGTCAGAATTCCACGCGACCACGAAACCTTAGAGCATCTGCAAATCAAAGGCTTGTATCCTTGTGGTGAAGGTGCCGGTTTTGCAGGTGGTATCATTTCCGCAGCTATCGATGGCGAAAAATGTGCGCTTAAAATTGCCGAAAGTCTCCTAAAATAAATTAATTTTCATTTTTGTTTTAAAAAAGTAGGGTGGTGGCCTTTTGCGTTGTCTAACCTTAAAACACTAAATCATAAATCAAAATGAAAAAGCTAAAAATTTTACTCTTATTATTGACCGTTTCGGTAGCCGGTTTTTATTCTTGTTCCGATAACGATCCGGTAGAAAACGAGATTGTGACTTCCAAAAGTGTCGCTTTGCGTACTACTTTAAACGAAATTAAAAAAGCCAACAACATCAGTGGCAGAAATGCCAATACGCCGCAAGACCAGTTGTTCTGCTTTCAATTTGTTTATCCTTTGACTTTGTCTTATAACGATGGCACTGTGATTACAGTGGCTACCGAAGCAGGCTTGTTGGATATTTTAAGCGCAGAAACGGAGACTTTATTCATTACCGGTATCGCCTTTCCTTTTCAAGTGCAACAAGAAGGCGCGATTACTACCATTGACGACGAAGCTGAATTTTTCGCTTTGGTTGAGGGTTGCGGATTTAACACGATTAACGATGATGTATTGCAATTTGGTTGTTTCCAAATGATTTTTCCAATTTCTGTAATTAACAGTAACGGAGCCACTATAGTTGTAAATACTCAAGGAGAATTGGAATCGATGTTGATAGTTGGTGATGTAGTAGATTTGGTTTTTCCTTTTAATGTCACTCAAAATAATGAAGTTATTGAAATCAACAGTTTGAATGAATTGTTTGATTTGTATGATGATTGCGATGGGAATTCAGGATCTTGTATTTGTACTGCCGATTACAATCCGGTTTGTGTGCAAACTGCAAATGGTATCGTAGAATATTCCAATATTTGTTTGGCAGAGTGTGATGGTTATACCCAAAATGATTTGGTTCCTTGTGCACCAACTTGCAATATCACCAATGTAACCGCTACGCCGGGAACTTGTAATACAGACGGTACTTATCCTTTGACCGTTGATTTTGATTATGCCAATACAGATTCTGCCTATTTTTCAGTGTACAACTCTTTAGGAGCTTGGGTTGGAACCTACCTTTTATCCGATTTGCCGGTAACCATCCCGAGTTATCCGAGTCTAGGTTCAGCTTCAGATTATTTTGTAATCAGAATAGGAAATAATTTCGATTGTAATGCTTCACAACAATGGGCAGCACCGGTTTGTCAAACTTCGTCTGGCAACTTTGGGGATCAATTAGGGACTTGCTTTAATATTGCTTTCCCGGTACAAATTCAGTCGCAAGGTGCTTTGGTAACTGCCAATGACAATGGTACTGTTTTACAATACTATTTCCCTGCACAATCTAATATTCCGGCTTTTGTATATCCGTTAACGCTCATATTTAATACACCAACCGGTCAGGTTTCTGTTACTGTGGCCAATCAAGCCGGCTTAGAAGCAGCTATAGCGGCTAATTGTAATTAATTGTATCTATAAATTGGGAAGAATATCAATTACGACACAACCTTATTCCTAAGGTTGTGTCTGTATTGTAAGCTATGAAAAACGAAAATCAAAAAGCTACACTCTGTTCCGAGTCGGTATTCCGTTCGGTTTTTGACACTAATTTTAAAGTGTTGCGGAACTTTTTGGTTTATAAATTCAGAGGCGATACTGAAAGTGCTGAAGATATTGCCCAAAATGCCTTTGTTAAACTTTGGGAAAATTGCGGGATATTGCAACCCGAGCAAGCCAAAAGCTTTTTGTACACTACAGCCATTCGATTGTCGTTGAATACCATCAAACACAACCAAGTGGTTACTAATTTTGAGTTGCAATTCCAAGCCAAATCAGCACACAAAGAGTCGCCTGAATTTTTGATGGAAGCCTCCGAATTGAAAGACCAATTGGAAAAAGCCATCAATGAGTTACCCGAAAAACAAAGAACAGTATTCTTGATGAATCGCTTCGATAACCAATCGTATACCGAAATTGCGGTTGCTTTGGATTTATCGGTAAAAGCAGTGGAAAAACGAATGCATCTGGCCTTGTTGTCATTGAGAAAAGTAGTCAAAAACGTTTGAAATTTAGTATGATGGAAGCGCAAAACGAAACGTATTTATCCGATTGGTTGGCCGGTAAAATTTCCGATGCCCAATTGAAAGCATTGATCCCTGCGGAAGATTTTCTAGCTTATCAAAAGATAAAAATCGCCCTTGACGGATTGGAAATTAAGCCGCCCGACACGGAGCAAAATTTCGAAGCCATTCGACAAAAGTTAGTAGATAAAACTCATACTAAGCCAAAAGTTGTTTCGCTTTGGCGTTATGTTTCAATTGCGGCAACGGTTTTGGCTTTTTTCGGATTGTATCATTTTTTTATCGCGCAAAATGACGTTATAACCGATTTTGGAAAATCCCGAGTGATTACTTTGGCCGACAACTCAAAAGTATCGTTAAATGCCAAATCAACTTTGTCTTACGGTAATTTATTTCCTTATCAAAGAACCTTGCAACTTCAAGGTGAAGCTTTTTTTGAAGTCGAAAAAGGCAGTCCGTTCACCGTTGAAACACCATTAGGAGAAGTATTGGTGTTAGGAACCAAATTTAATGTCGTGGCCATAGGCGATTTGTTTGAAGTCAAGTGTTACGAAGGTAAAGTGAAAGTGTCACATCTAAATCAATCGACCATTGTCACACCGGGCGAAAGTGTTCGTTTTTACAAAGGAACTTCGGAAAATTGGGCGGAAACCACAACGGCTAAACCGACTTGGATTTCCGGAGAATCGTCTTTTAAAAAGGTACCGATGCGTTATGTGATTACCCAATTTCAAAACCAATACAACGTGGCGGTCAAATATCCGAAACACATCGAGAATATCAAATTTACCGGCACTTTTACCCATAAAGATGTCAATGTGGCTTTGCAAAGTATATGTTTGCCATTACAATTTAAATGGAGTAAAAACAGCGGAACCATTATCCTTTCGGAATGAAGAAACTAATGTTGATGGGCTTCTTTTGGGGCTGGACATTGTGTTCTTGGTCACAGCAAAAGGAGTCGTTTTATTATACCAATACCCAACTTGCCCAAGTGCTTTCCGACATCGAGAAAGCATTTGCGGTTAAATATTCTTATGTGGATTCGTTGGTCACTGCTCAAAAGATTTCGGTGCCGAAAAGATTGTATTCCTTGGTCGAAATCAATTCCCAAATTGAACAACAAACGAACTTAAAAATCATCCGAATTAACGAACGGTTTTATTCGATTAGTCCGGCAGAAACAGTTGAGATGATTCCGTTAAAAGAAGTATTAGTGGAAGAGTTTTTAGCAAAAGGCATTAAGAAAACCAACCGGCATTATATTATTTCTCCTCAAAAAGTGCAAACACTGCCTGGGATTACCGATGCGGATGTTTTGCAATCGCTCCAACAATTACCGGGCGTTAAGAGTCCGAATGAAACTGCAACAGGTTTGTACATTCGAGGCGGAACAGCCGATCAAAATTTGATTTTGGTAGATGGTATTCGGTTGTACCATCCCGGACATTTGTTTGGAATGATTTCGAGCATCAATCCCAATGTGGAGCAAACCGTCAACTATTATAACAAAGCCGTTAGCCCGAAGTTTGGCGAACGTGTTTCCGGCATCATCGATATTCAATCGACCGATGCCATTTCGAAAAAAGTAAAAGCCAACGCGGGCATTAATGCGCTTAATGTTGATGCTTATCTGCAAATACCTTTGGTGAAAGACAAGTTAGGATTGCAACTTTCCGGTCGAAAATCGATAACCGAATGGTGGCAATCGCCTACGTTTGCACAGTTGGAGAACAAGGTTTTTCAAAATACTAATTTTCGGGAATTTGACAATCAAAACCAATTCAAGTTCCATGATTATTCGGCTAAACTCAACTTCAAGCCTACCGATAAAACAGCCATTTCCTTAACGACTTTGGTCATCAAAAACGATTTGGATTATCAAAATACCATTGAAATCGATAGCCTTAACAACCAACAAATGACGATCGAGAATTACGGCTTCAGCTTGAATTGGATTCAAAAGTACAGTCCGAAATTCACTCAAAAAACAACATTTTTCTATTCGTTATACAGCTTTGATTACCTCAGAAAGTTGGACTATTCAGTCGATAAATTTGAAGCTTTTAAGAAATTGAATCGGGTAGTGGATTCGGGTGCCGAAATCAATTTTGAATACCAATCAGACAGCAAGGCCAAAATCGAGTTCGGGTATCAAAGTTTTGGGAATGATATTTCGCATTTGTTTAACAGCTATAACCAAGACTTGGGCATCGTTCTAGGATTGAAACATTTGTACAATGTAACCCACGCAGGATTTGTACAGTTTCAGCAAAGTATCGGCAGTTGGCATTGGCAACCCGGTCTACGATACAATTATTACAGTCAGCTGAAAACGTCGAGTTTCGAACCCCGAATTTTAGTGCAAAAAAACCTCTCGGATGCTTTAATCTGGCAGGCGTCATATGAAAGTCGCAGTCAGATTTTGAGTCAGGTTCGCGAAGAAGCAGCCGGCGATTTGAGTTTGGAAAACTACGTTTGGGTGTTGTCTGATGATTCGGAGTATCCTTTGCAGCGAGCCAAACAGTATACCAGCGGAATTATTTTTAAAGAGAACAATTGGTTGTTAGATGTTGAAGCCTATTATAAGAATATAACCGGCATCACGTCCTTTACTTTGGGTTTTTTGGGGCAAAACGACAATAACATCCAACAAGGGAAAGGGTTTACCAAAGGTGTTGATGTATTGTTGCAGAAGAGTTCGGCGACTTGGCGTGCTTGGTTGACCTATACGTATCAAGACTCGCAAAATCGTTTTGATTTGCTCAATAACAGTAGTTATTTTCCTTCTGGAGCAGATATTAGACATCATTTTACGATGGCTTTCAATAAAAAATGGAAGCGTTTTTTAGTTACGGCCGGTTGGTTTTGGCATAGCGGGAAGCCTTACAGTACTATCAATGAGGCTGGTGATGTCATTTCATATAATGCTAAACGTTTGCCCGATTACCATCGATTGGATGTTTCAGCAGTTTATCAGTTTCAAACGGCTAAGGGCAATCATTTTAAAATTGGAGTGTCAGTATACAATCTTTACAACCGACATTCATTACTCAGCAAAGAGTTAGAGCGTCAATATGCCAACCTATCCGATTTTTCCAATCCGCGCTATTCTGGAAGTGAATATTATACTTTAGGGATTATGCCTAATCTGTTTCTCAGGTTTTCTTTTTAAGCGAATTTTTAAGGATATAGCTTTCTGACGATACTATCTATAAAAAAAGCCTCCGGTTAGAGAGGCTTTTTTAGTTAGTTATTCTTTTTCAATCGATTCTTAAAGACTTTTTCAAACTTCTCCAACTTCGGTTGAATAACCATTTGGCAATACGGTTGTTCTTGGTTGTTTTGGTAATAATTTTGATGGTAGTCTTTGGCTTTGTAAAACGCTTTGAAAGGCTCCAAAGTAGTCACGATTTTATGGTTATAAACCTCTTTATTCAATTCGGCTATGATACTTTGGGCCGCTTTCTTTTGCTCTTCGTTTTTGAAGAAAATTACAGAGCGGTATTGCGTGCCAACGTCTGCACCTTGGCGATTTAAAGTAGTTGGGTCGTGAACGGTAAAAAACACTTTGAAAATTTCGTCTAAATTGGTTTTCGATTTGTCGTAAGTGATTTCAACTACTTCTGCAGCGCCGGTAGTTCCGGTACAAACTTCTTCATAACTCGGATTTTCTACTTTACCGCCTGAGAAACCGGACACTACTTTTTCTACGCCGTCGAGTTGTTCGTACACGGCTTCCACACACCAATAACAGCCGCCCCCCAAAACAATGGTGTCAGTGTTGCCTTTATCGGCAATGGCATCGGGAACAAAATCTAACGAAACAGCATTCATACAATATCTTTTGCCTGTTGGCGCCGGACCGTCATCAAACAAATGGCCTAAGTGACTGTCACATCGTCCGCAAAGCGCTTCAACACGTTGCATGCCGTAGGAGTTGTCGTCTTTGAACCAAATACTTTTTTTGTTGTCTTGTTCAAAAAAACTTGGCCAACCACAACTGCTAACGAATTTTTGGTCGGATTTGAACAGTTTCAAACCACAAGCTGCGCAGTAGTAAGTGCCTTTGGTTTCGCTTTTCCACATCGTACCGGTGAACGCTCTTTCGGTATCCGCTTGACGAGCTACCGCATACAGATCGGGTGGCAATACTTTGCGCCATTCTTCATCGGATAAAACCAATTTTGAAGTATCAGTATTCGAATAATAAGGGTTTTCAGGTTTTGAAATTACATTTTCCATAGCAGTATTTTTGGTTTTTGTAGCATTGTTTTGCGCGCAAGCATAAAAAGTAAACAGCGGCAATAAAATCAGGAAATTGACAATGGATTTTGACATAGCAATTGTTTTAAATCGAATACAAATTTACAGCTAAATACGAGTTGAAATGTCTGATAGATTACAAATTACATGGATTTAAGGAAAGTTTAACGGTTGTTCCAGCAGCAGAATTAGGGGCGCTGATTTTTTTTCGTACTTTTGAACGTTTAATAAAAACTATGACAGAAGAGAAAGTAATCTTGGTGAACGAACAAGATGAGCCGATAGGATTAATGAACAAATTAGAAGCGCACGAAAAAGCGGTATTGCATCGTGCCTTTTCCGTTTTTGTATTGAACAGCAAAAACGAAATCATGCTCCAACAGCGCGCACATCATAAATACCATTCGCCTTTGTTGTGGACCAATACTTGTTGTAGTCATCAACGTGATGGGGAAACCAATATTCAGGCCGGAACCCGTCGATTATATGAAGAAATGGGTTTTAAAACCGAGTTGAAAGAATTATTCCATTTTATCTACAAAGCACCTTTTGACAACGGTTTGACCGAGCATGAACTCGATCATGTGATGATAGGGTATTACAATGAGGAACCGCAAATTAATCCCGAAGAAGTGGAAAGTTGGAAATGGATGTGTATAGAAGCAGTACGACAAGACATGATTCAAAATCCCGATATTTATACGGTGTGGTTCAAAATCATTTTCGATGAATTTTATCATTACCTCGAAGATCACAAGATTTAAGAATGAATAATACTGAAGGCAGATATCAGAATCAATCAAAAATCAAAAATCGTTAATCAACAATCACAAATCTTATGAAAGTCACCGTTTCCCGCAAAGCTCATTTTAACGCTGCCCACCGATTGTATCGCAAAGATTGGTCGATGGAACAAAACGATGCTGTATTCGGAAAGTGCAATAATCCCAATTTTCACGGACACAATTACGAATTAATAGTTTCGGTTACGGGCGAGATTGATCCGGAAACCGGCTATGTGATTGATGTGAAGATTTTATCAGATTTGATTAAGGAACATATTGAAAATGCCTTTGACCATAAAAATTTGAACCTAGACGTTCCTGAGTTCGCCGAATTAAATCCAACCGCCGAAAACATAGTAGTGGTGATTTGGAACAAACTACGAAAGCATATCGATGCTGACAAAGACTTAGAAGTGGTTTTATACGAAACCCCAAGAAATTTTGTGACTTATAAAGGATAATCATGGCAATTAAAGTCGGCGATAAACTACCTCATTTTACGGCTCTAGACAGCGATGGAAATGCTTTTGATAGTAAGATGTATGACGGAAAATCATTAGTTATTTATTTTTATCCCAAAGACGATACGCGGGTTTGTACTGAACAAGCTTGTTCTTTCCGAGATCAATACGAAGACTTTAAGGCTTTAGGAGCCGAAGTTATAGGTGTTAGTAGTGATTCTGTGAAGTCACATCAAAAGTTTGCTTCCCGTTATCGTTTGCCTTTTATCTTATTGTCTGACGGCAATAAAAAACTCCGAAAACTATTTGGTGTCTCTAATGATTTATTAGGATTGCTACCCGGCAGAGTGACGTATGTGATCGATAAAAACGGTATTGTTCAGCTGGTGTTCAATAGTATGTCGGGTAAAATTCACATTCAAAAAGCCTTACAAATCCTCAAAACAATGTAAGTTTGTCAAAAATACCAAGCATGCTGTTTTATCCATTGCAATTTGAACCCATTCTGAAAGAGAGAATTTGGGGCGGAACCAAATTAAAAACGTTACTCAACAAACCCATAACCTCTGAAATTACCGGCGAAAGTTGGGAGATTTCTACTGTTGAAAACGATGTTAGTGTTGTAGCTAATGGTGCTTTTGCAGGCAAAACGCTCAATGAGTTAATTGATTTGTATCCTGCAGAAATTCTGGGGAATATAGTCTACGCCCGGTTTGGCAAGCAATTTCCGTTGTTGTTTAAATATTTAGACGCTCGCGAAGACTTATCTATTCAATTGCATCCGAATGATGAATTGGCCAAAAAACGTCACAATTCGTTCGGGAAAACAGAAATGTGGTATGTGATGCAAGCCGATGAGAATGCCCGATTGATAGTAGGGTTCAAAGAAAAATCTTCTCCGGTAGAGTATCTTTCACATCTGAACGATAAAACCTTACTCGATATTTTAGATACCAAAAAAGTGCAATCAGGCGATGTTTTTATGTTAGAAACCGGAACCATTCATGCCATCGGAGCCGGAATTGTCATAGCCGAAATTCAGCAAACCTCTGATATTACATACCGCGTATACGATTTCGATCGCAAAGATGCCAACGGAAATACTCGTGAATTGCACGTAGACTTGGCTTTAGAAGCTTTGAATTATGACAAAATCGAAGCCCAGCGCTTTTATGATAAAAACGAAAATACATTCAATACAGTAGTAGATTGCCCGTATTTTACCACTGGCTTTATTCCGTTAAACGGATCAGCCGTTTTCTCTAAAACAAATGACTCTTTTAAGGTGTTGATGGCAGTGGAAGGCGATTTTAGGTTGTTGGTTAATGGTGAATCCTATCATTACAAAAAAGGAAGCACGGTATTACTTCCGGCGGTTATCACTGATTACCAGTTGGACGGACTAGCTTCTGTTTTGGAAATTTCCATTTCTTAGTTGCTGTTCTAAAGATTTGACGTATTTTTGTCGAAATTTTAAAATTACAAGAAAATGGCAAGTGTTAAGAATTTAAAGAAAGACATCAACTTTGTTTTAGGAGATATTATCGAAGCGGTATACATTTATGAAATGACAACCACCGGAAAACCTTCTGAACATACCAATGCTATCATAGACGAAGCCATCGCTTCTTTCGACGCTTTGATTACTAAAGTGAACGCTAAAAACGTGGAGAACAAAAAAGCACATTTTAAACAAATCAATGTCGATTTAGAACAAACTGCTAATCAATTGGTTGAAAAAATCAACGCTTTATAGCTATAAAAAAGTGCCAAAATATTTTGGAAATTAAAATTCAAAAAATATATTTGCACTCACATTGAGACGCCGGTGTAGCTCAGCTGGCTAGAGCAGCTGATTTGTAATCAGCAGGTCGTGGGTTCGAGTCCCTCTATCGGCTCAATAAGAAAACCATCACTAACAAGTGATGGTTTTTTGTTTTTACAATATCTCCTTTGAAAACCATTCCTATTTTCTATCTTTGTCGGCTTTTTAAAAAATAGATTATGTTTGGAAACAAAGTATTGAAAGGAGTTTTCTTAGTAGGTCTTGGGGCTACAAGTTATGGTATGTTGGCTACTTTTGTCAAATTGGCCTATGCTGATGTAAGTTCACAAGGATTACACTACACGCCTGCTGAAGTGATAACCGCCCAGTTTGTTATTGGAATACTCGTGATTTTAGGGATTACCCTGTTTCAGAAGAATAGAAAAGGCAATACTGCCGTAAAACCTTCAGTGGTTGATATCAAAAAGTTGTTGATTTTAGGGACATCTACCGGATTAACCAGTATTTTTTATTATTTGGCTGTTAAGTATATTCCGGTTTCAATAGGTATCGTTTTGTTAATGCAAACCGTTTGGATGGGTGTGGTTTTAGAAATGGTATTAGACAAAAAAAGACCTTCCAATATCAAAATTATTTCGGTATTTGTGGTACTGTTCGGTACCGCTTTGGCCACTAAATTATTTTCCGGGAACTTCGAACTTGACTGGCGAGGTATTGTACTCGGACTTTTAGCGGCGGCTTCGTTTACCACTACCATGTATGCGGCTAATAAAGTAGCAACATCAGTGTCGTCGGCAGAGCGTAGTTTGTATATGTTGTTGGGCGGCGCAGTAGTAGTTTTATTTTTTGCTTTACTTACACAACACACACCTTTCAACTTTGATATTTTCTACAAGTGGGGCATTTTGATAGCGCTCTTCGGTACGGTTATTCCACCTATGTTACTCAATGCCGGCTTTCCTTTAACCGGAATTGGTTTGGGTAGTATCGTTTCGGCTTTAGAGTTACCGGTTTCGGTGATGATGGCGTTTATACTGCTGCATGAAACGGTTGTTTTTTCTCAATGGATAGGCATCGTTTTAATTATTTTAGCTATAGTCCTGATGAATGTCAATTGGCAAAAAAAGCTAAAAAGCTAAAGGTTTTGCTTTCCATAAAGGAGTAATGTCTTAGAGGAGTATTGACTACTTATTAATAAAGATAAAGGTGTTTTTTAAACTACTTTTCTCTTTATTTTTGTGAGATGAATTCACTTTTTCCAACTGAAAAAATCAGTTTTGAATTGCCCGATGCGGAAATCGAGTATTTTCCCGGTTTCTTTGGCGCCGATAAAGCGGCAAAGCTTTTCAAGCAACTGCAAAGCGATATTCCTTGGCAGCAGGACGCCATCACGGTTTTTGGTAAAACCCATCCGCAACCCCGATTGACGGCACTTTTCGGTAATGAAGGCAAACCTTATTCTTATTCCAATATCGTAATGCAACCCCATCCGTGGAATCCGTTGTTGGTTTATATCAAAGACGAGATAGAAGCGATTTGCGGAACGCAGTTTACCACAGTTTTACTCAATTATTACCGAGACGGCAAAGACAGTAACGGTTGGCATGCCGACAACGAAAAGGAATTGGGCAGCAATCCGATCATTGCCTCAGTTAGTTTCGGAGCCGAACGCGCCTTTCATTTGCAACACAATGCTATCAAAGAACAAAAACTTAAAATTACCTTAGAGCACGGCAGTTTGTTGTTGATGAAAGGAACAACGCAACATTTCTGGAAACATCAAATTCCGAAAACTGCCAAGGCTATCGGTCCGAGAATCAATCTCACTTTTCGGGTGATCAAATAATTCCGGATTTTGGTATATTTGATAAAAAATACCGATATGAACGAAATAATCGATTATTTTTCCACTATTCCTTCTGCGCATAGGGCTATGATTTTGGCCGGAGGCATTGCCTTGTTTTGGTTGATTGAAAGTGCATTGCCTTTTGTGAAATTCAGCTATAACAAATGGCAACACGCCGGGATTAATATCTTTTTTACCCTAACAACCATTGTCGTCAATTTTTGTCTGGCTTTTATTTTAATCCGAACCGCGCAATGGACCGTAGACCACAATTTCGGGTTGCTCAATTGGTTGCCCGAAATGAATCCATGGTTGTATGCCATAACAGGTTTATTATTGTTGGATTTAATCGGAGCTTACTTAGCGCATTTGGTGGAGCATAAAGTCAAGTTCTTGTGGCGTTTCCATCTCATTCACCACACCGATACTTGGATTGATACTACTACCGGTAACCGTCATCATCCCGGAGAAAGCGTCATTCGATTTGTATTTACGACCTTAGGGGTGTTGTTGGTTGGCAGTCCGATGTGGATGGTGTTCTTGTACCAAACTTTATCGGTAGTAGCGACGCAATTCACTCATGCCAATATTGCCTTGCCGAAGCGAATCGATAAAATAATGAGTTTCGTTTTGGTTTCTCCCGATATGCATAAAGTACACCATCATTACAAATTACCATATACAGACAGTAATTACGGCAATATTTTTTCGGTTTGGGACCGACTATTCGGCACTTTCAGTTACTTAGAGCGCGAGCAACTGGTCTATGGAGTCGACACTCATATGCAACCGAAAGAACACAACGATTTGAAAAATTTATTGGCTATTCCTTTTCAAAAATACCGTTCTCCTGAAGATAATGCTTAAAAAATAAGAGAGCAGAAAGCAACTAATTAATTTTTTTAGTAATATTGAAATACAATTAGTCAGTTGAAATCTATATCTATTAATGCTTTTACAGTAATGAAAAAAAGTAAGCTTGCAGAATTTGACAGCGAAATGATTGAAAGAGTTGTCAGTATGGCTCAAGAGGAACGCAAACCTTTTGAAGTGATTAAAGAGGAATTCGGATTAACCGAAAATGAGGTGACCGAGTTGATGCGGAAACGTTTGTCAAAAGACAATTTCGAACTTTGGAAGAAGAAAGCGGTTGGCAGCAAACCCAAACCTAAGCCAATTATTGATGATTTTGACGACGATTTAGACAGTAAATATTACATCAAAAATAAATTTGATTAAACTTTAACTCTTGTTGAACAAGAGTTTTTTTATTTAATGGCGATTTTTGTTACTATGAAATCCGCTACTTTCACGACAGAGCAAATAGACAGAATTATCGAAATGGCTTGGGAAGACAGAACGCCCTTTGAAGCCATCAAGTTTCAGTTTGGTATATCCGAACAGGAAACCATAGAAATCATGCGTCGTGAAATGAAACCCTCCAGTTTTAAACTATGGCGCGAGCGTGTGCAGGGCAGAAGTACCAAACATGCCAAATTGCGCGTTTCCGGTATTGACCGATTCAAATGCACTCTTCAAAGACAAATTACGCACAATAAAATTTCCAAGCGTTAATAGGCTTTTTAGTTAATCAAACCTAAAATGTTAAAATCAAGTGTAACTATTGTTTACATTTGGTGACTTATTCCTAAAAATAAATTTTCCCATCATGAAGAAATTAGTGTTGACGGCTGTTTTAGCCTTTTCCCTTTTCAGTTTTACGGTAGTTGCTCAAAAAAAGGCAGCGGCTTCTACTTTGCCTGTTAAAGTCGCCATCGATTTAAATCAAGTGAAAGACGACAAAGTAATGGTTACTATTACGCCGCCAACGATTACAACTCCCGAGGTGATTTTTCACATTCCTAAAACGGTTCCCGGAACTTATTCGGCAGACAATTACGGGAAGTTGATAGTCGATTTTAAAGCATTAGACAAAAGCGGCAAAGAACTTACGGTTACTAAAACTGACGATAATTCATGGCAAATTGCTAATGCCAAAACCTTGTCTAAAATTACGTATTGGGTAAATGATACTTATGATACAGAAACGGGAAGAGGTTTCGGTAAAGACGAAATTTTCTCTCCGGCCGGTACTAACATCGACGAAGGCAAAAACTTCATGTTGAACAACCACGGATTTGTGGGCTATTTTCAAGGAAAATTAGATGTGCCTTACAGCATGACGATTACGCATCCGGCTACACTTTTCGGCGCTACTTCTTTGGTGGATTCCAACAAAAGTGATACGGTTGATACTTTCAATGTAAGCCGATATTTCGATTTGACCGACAATCCGATCATGTATGCCAAACCGGATAACGTTACTATTACTGTTGACGGGATGGAGATTTTATTCAGCGTATACTCGCCCAATGGTGTGCATACGGCCAAATCACTTTTACCGGATTTAGAGAAAACCATGCGTGCTCAAAAAGCCTTTATGGGTGCTATCAACGACAATAAAAAGTACACCGTATTGTTGTATTTGTCTGATATGCAAAAAGCTGATGCCAAAGGTTTCGGAGCTTTAGAACACCATACTTCTACCACTGTGGTTTTCCCTGAAATGATGCCGGCCGCTGCTTTAGGTGAACAAATTAAAGATGTAGTGTCACACGAGTTTTTCCACATCGTAACACCACTTTGTATTCACTCTAAAGAGATTCACTATTTCGATTATAACGATCCTAAAATGTCAAAACATTTATGGATGTATGAAGGCGTTACGGAGTATTTTGCCAACTTATTCCAAGTCAACCAAGGTTTGATTGAGGCTGATGAATTTTACCAAAGAATGGTCGGCAAAATCAACAATGCTTCAACCTTAAACGACACCATGCCTTTCACTGAAATGAGTGCCAATGTGTTGGTTGCGCCTTACAAAGACCAATACTTGAACGTTTACGAAAAAGGAGCTTTGATTGGAATGTGTATCGACATCATTATCAGAGAAAAAAGCAACGGAACTAGAGGTATATTAGATTTGATGCAAAAATTATCTAAAGAATACGGTGCCCAAAAACCATTTGACGACGAAGAATTGTTTGCTAAAATCACACAGTTTACTTACCCGGAAGTTGGCCAATTTTTAGCCACTTATGTAGCCGGGCCAACGCCTATTCCTTATGACGAGTATTTTGCTAAAGTAGGCGTGGCTAAAACTAAAGTAGCTGTGCCGATGAATCCTTTCTTGAAAGATCAATCTACGCCATACATTACAGTAGATGGAAAAACCAAAGAAATTATGGTGATTTCAAGTCCGGTTTTAAACGATTTTATGACGAACTTAGGTCTGAAAGGCGGAGATGTTATTTTGACCATCAATAATAAAAATTACAACTTAGACAATATCTACGATTTGATTATGGAGAGTCAGAATTGGAAAGCAGACGATGCCATTTCTGTAAAAATTAGAAGAGACGGCAAAGAGCAAACCATCAACGGTAAAGTGAAATTGTCTACGGAAGAAATCGAAGGCTATGGTTTTTCTGACGCTTCCAAAGAAGCATTGAACAAAGCTTGGTTGAAAGGATAACAAACCAATCTTTTAAAATTCAAATCCTCAATTTGTACATCAAATTGAGGATTTTTTTTAGTATTATTGCCAAAATTTAAAACAATTGCTGTATTGTAATTGTAAGTCAATAACCAAATGTTTTTCAAGCATTTCACATTTAATATCAAACATGCAAAAAATACTTTTAACCTTATTCGCCTTAGTGGTTTTGGTTTCTTGTGCTGAAAAAAAATCAGATAAGAACTTTGTTTTGAACGGACACATCAAAGGCTTAAAAAGCGGTACTATTTATATTCAAAGAATCAAAGACACGGTTTTGGTTCCGATTGATACCATTAAGATTGATGGTGATGCTCATTTTGTGAGCGAATTTAATTTGGATTCGCCTGAAATGCTTTATTTGTTTTTAGACCGTGGTGTGACTAATTCATTAGACAATAACATTCCGTTTTTCGCCGAAAAAGGAGTGATGACTTTGGAAACTTCGTTGGATTTTTTCACTGCCGATGCTAAAATTACCGGTTCTAAAAACCAAGCGTTGTATGATGAGTATCGTAAAGTAATGTCGAGATACGTTGATCAGGATTTGAGTTTGATTGAGAAAAAGTTCAAGGCTTACAAAGCGTCCCAATTGGACGAAGTGGCTAAGCTGGACGAAGAGCAAAAAGGGATCATCAAACGAAAGTATTTATACACTACTAATTTTGCCGTAAACAATGGGGATTATGAAGTCGCACCTTACGTAGCTTTAGCGGAGATTTACGATATCAATTTGAAGTTTTTGGATACGATACAGAAGTCGATGTCTCCCAAAGTAGCCAAATCACTTTACGGTAAAAAATTAAACGAATACATCGCTGAACGCAAAAAGATAGGGAAATAAAGTACTTTTGTTTGTTGTAATGCTTCAAATGAAAGACCTCTTACTCATAACGCCACCGTTTACCCAACTCAATACGCCATATCCGGCAACGGCGTATTTGAAAGGTTTTTTGAATACCAAAGGCATTGCATCCTTCCAGTCTGATTTAGGTATTGAGGTTATTTTAGCGATTTTTTCGAAAAACGGATTGACGCAGTTGTTTCAAGTTTGTGACCAACCGCAGACCTTAAATTCCGAAAGAATCTTCGCTTTACAAGACGATTATATCCGAACCATAGAAGTGGTAATGGCTTTTCTGCAAGGCAAAAACCAAACGCTGGCCCGTCAAATTTGCAGTGGTAACTTTCTTCCGCAAGCTTTTCGATTCGAGCAGTTGGACGATATGGAATGGGCTTTCGGTTCGATGGGCATGCAAGACAAAGCCAAACATTTGGCCACTTTATACCTCGAAGATTTATCCGATTTTATCGTGGAATGTGTCGATGAAAATTTTGGATTCAGTCGCTACGCCGAACGTTTGGGCAGAAGCGCCAATTCTTTTGATGAGTTGTACGATTATCTTCAAAGTGAGCCGACTTACATCGACCAAATCACCATTCAAATTTTAGCCGAAAAACTCCACACGGTACAACCGAAATTGGTTTGTTTTTCCGTCCCGTTTCCGGGGAATTTGTACAGTGCTTTTCGATGTGCTCAATACATAAAACAGCACCATCCTCAAGTTAAAGTGGCCATGGGCGGCGGTTTCCCCAATACCGAATTGCGAGAGTTAAAAGATAATCGTGTTTTTGAATTCTTCGATTTTATCACTTTAGACGATGGCGAATTGCCTGTAGAATTGCTGTATGCCAAGATTATAAATCCCGGTGCAGCCGAGTTTAAAAGAACTTTTCTTCTCGAGAATAATTCGGTAGTTTACTGTAACAATTCCTCAAAACCCGATTATAAACAAAGTCAAGTCGGCACCCCGGATTATTCCGATTTGTTGTTAGACCAATACATTTCGGTCATAGAAATTGCCAATCCGATGCACAGTTTATGGAGCGATGGTCGATGGAATAAGCTCACCATGGCACATGGTTGTTATTGGGGAAAATGTACTTTTTGTGATATTTCTTTGGATTATATTAAGGTTTACGAACCTATTGCGGCCAAACTTTTAGTTGACCGTATGGAAGAACTTGTAGCCCAAACCTCAGAAACGGGCTTTCATTTTGTAGACGAAGCGGCACCGCCGGCATTGATGCGGGAGTTGGCTTTGGAAATTCTTCGCCGAAAACTATCGGTGACTTGGTGGACCAATATTCGTTTTGAGAAAAGCTTTACACGAGATTTGTGTGAGTTGCTCAAGGCTTCCGGCTGTATAGCAGTTTCCGGGGGATTAGAGGTGGCTTCCGACAGGTTGTTGGAGTTAATTAAGAAAGGAGTTACTGTAGCGCAGGTGGCTCAAGTTACCCGAAACTTTACCGAAAGTGGCATTATGGTCCATGCTTATTTGATGTATGGTTATCCAACCCAAACTGTTCAAGAAACGATTGATAGTTTGGAAATGGTTCGCCAGTTATTTGAAGCCGGGGTTTTACAATCCGGGTTTTGGCATCAGTTTGCTATGACAGCTCATAGTCCGGTTGGGATGGATCCTGATGCTTTTGGTGTAATTCCGCAAGTCAACGACATTACTTTTGCCCACAACGATATTCAGTTTAAAGATACAACCGGAATCAACCACGACAAGTTTAGCTTCGGACTCAAAAAATCTTTATTTAATTACATGCATGGCATTGGTTTGGATTATGATTTGCAAGAGTGGTTCGATTTTAAAATTCCAAGGACCAAAGTAGCGCCCAATTTTATTGAGGATTGTTTGAATAATGATGCCGAATTCAAAATTAAACCTTCTTCCAGAATTATATGGTTGGGCAACAATCCTGTGGTGTCAACCACTACTAAATCTAAAAAAGGAGTTACATGGGAGTTAATGCAATTGGTATTTCACGACAAAAATGATCAGTGCGAAATAGTCTTAGACCTGCAAAAAGGGGAATGGCTATTGGCACAATTTTGTTTATGGTCGGTTCACAGTGCTGCAAATACAACAATCGCTCAAGTGAAAGCCGACTTCGAAACTCAATTCGAAGATTTTGAACTTTTTTGGTTCTCTAAGTCTATGCTTAAATTGAAAGATTTTGGCTTAATAATGCTTTAAAATTATCTCTTTATCGTATTTTTTTACCTTTCTTTTCTTAATTCTGCTTTTTACGGGTAGGGTTGAAACTGAATACTCTGTTTAGCTATCAAATGCAGTCTGCAATTGTTAGTAAGAGTAAATCTTCTTCTTTGTCAGATTAAAAAGTTCAACAACTCTTAAATTAATTCTGATGAAAAGAAAGACGATGATTTTTTTGTTTTCCGTAGCCGTGTTACTGATAGCTTTTTTTGCGGTGCGGTATTATATTTTCTATGGCGGTAAAAGAGATATCCAGTCGGAAACTGCCGCTTTCACTGTAACTGCCAAAGACATCGCTGCTGAATTTGCAGCCGATGTAAATAATTCCAATAAAAAATATTTAGAAAAACCGGTGGTTATCACTGGTACAATTACTGCCGTAGAAGACACTTCTGTTATTCTGGATCAATTAGTGAACTGCAATTTTTCTGATGTCAAACCATCATTTAAGGTTGGAGAAAGAGCAACTGTAAAAGGTCGCGTCGTGGGTTTTGATGATCTTTTGGGAGAAGTAAAAATGGATCAATGTAATCTAATAACCAATTAAATAAGAATGAAAGTGTTTAAAATTGCCCGCCTATTCTTGTTGCTTTTTGCCATTCATTCGGCGAATGCTCAAGATGATTTGATGAAGGAACTCGATTCGGTTCCTACGGAAAAAGTTCCCGCCTCTGCTGCTTTTAAAGGATTACAGATTTGCAACATGCAGTCGACTAAAATGACCGCCAAAAACGAATGGTATTTTTTGGTTTCGCACCGTTTCGGAGATTTGAAAGAAGGCATTAATAATTTCTTCGGTTTGGACAATGCCTTAACTCGAATTGGTGGTATTTACGGCGTGACCAATTGGATGTCATTGGGTGTGTCCAGACACACTTACAATAAGACTTTCGAACTTTCCGGTAAGTTAAGATTGGCCAACCAAATGGAAGGCGGTTTTCCTTTTACTATTGTGGGTTACACCACTATGGATATCAATTCTTCTAAGTTTGATGAAAACCTTTATCCTGATTTTAAAACGACTAACCGATTTGCTTACACTGCGCAGTTGTTGATTTCCTCAAAATTTTCAGAAGCATTTTCAATGCAAATCACACCGGTATTTGTGCACAAAAATTTATACGACATTCAGCCGGGTACCGAAGCCAAAGATCAGTTTTTAGTAGCGCTTGGCGGCCGATGTAAATTGTCTAAACGAATCAGTTTAAATCTGGAATATGCGGCCAGAACAAATCCTGTAGAGCAGGAGTATTATCACAATCCGCTCACTTTAGGATTTGATATTGAAACAGGAGGTCACGTCTTTCAGTTGGTTTTCTCGAATTCACAACCGATGAATGATGTGGCTTATTTTACCAACACCACCGGAAAATGGAATGGCGGCAGTGTTTATTTTGGATTTAACATGTATAGAGTATTTTAGGTATGAAAACGATAAGAGTATTTTTTTTGACAGCCGTAGTTGTAGTGTTAGGAGCTTGTGAATCCAACACCTACGAAGAAGTTTCAGGGTACACTGATACGCCCACTTATGAAGCGAATATTAAACGCATAATGACCGCGCACTGTACGTCTTGTCACAGTGTAAACGGTACCGAATCGGGTTCTCCTTTGGAAACCTATGATGATGTAGTAGCTTATGCTGAGTCAATTGCTTGTAAAATGGACGGACAAGAATGTGGTATCATGCCGCCTAGTGGCCGAATCCCGCAAGGACAAATAGATATGTTTAACCTTTGGATCGCCCAAGGGTATGTTCAACAATAATAGAAAAGAAAATGAAAAGAGTTATTTTAATGTTATTGCTGTTGCTGACTTGTGCTGTTTTTTCTCAAAAAATGGTCACTCGTTCTGGCGAAATTAAGTTTGATGCTACTGTACCGGGAGCCTTGGAGGAAGTAATCGGAACCAATAAAACAGTTTCCGGAGTGTTTGATAAGGCTACAGGAGATATAGTGGTTCAAGCTATGGTAAAATCGTTCAAATTTAAGGCGCCCTTAATGGAGGAACATTTTAACGAAAATTATATGGAGAGTGATAAGCTTCCCAAAGCTACTTTTAAAGGTAAAATTATCGGTTACAATGGAAAACCGGGTACTTTCGATGTGGAAGGCGATTTAACCATACACGGTGTATCCAATCCGATAAAAACCAAGATAACTTTAATAGGAGAGGGAGATAAGCTTGTTTTATCGGGAACTTTTGTGGTAAAGTTGGCCGATTATAAAATTGATGTGCCAGCGTTAGCCAAGAAGACTTTGGCCACAACAGCTAAGATTGTAATGAAATTACCTTTTGAAACTAAATCGTAAAAAAAAATAAAAATGAAAACAACACTCCGACACTTATTAATGGTAACTGTATTATGTTGTTTGGCGGAAATTGCTATAGCACAAACAGCCGGAACATTAACTTTTACCTACACCCAAAATACGCCAACCAGTCCTTCAGTAACCGGTGGCGGTAATGTATATGCAGTTTGGATTGAAACCGCTGCCGGCGCTTTTGTAAAAACCAAATGCCGTTATGTCTCTACTTCAACCGATGACCATTTGCCTTCATGGGCTGCTAAGTGCGGTTGTAGTAGTGTAACTGCTGTGGCAGCTCCTTCAACCACAGGATGTAACACCACTGATGCTTTAACGGGTACTACCAGAAAAGCCAATACAGTTCCTACGGCCTTTGGGGCAAAAACAGTAACTTGGGATGGTAAAAATGTGGTGGGTACAACCAACGGAACCACCGTTGCAGATGGCGTTTATAAAATTTGGGTGGAAAGCTCTTGGAACGACGGACCGAATAATATTCACAATGAATTGATAGGTTTTACCTTTACCAAAGGTCCTACAGAACAAACGCTAACACCAACAGGCGATGCCAATATTACTGGAGTTACCTTGCATTGGTTACCTTCAGCATTGTCGGTAGAAGATACTGCTGTTAGTCCGGTAGTAACCATTTATCCGGTTCCTTCTTCAGGTATTTTTAATATCGATTTGAAAAACCAAGTAGATACTATCCGAGTATTTGATTTGCTGGGAAAAACCCTGTATGAGCAACAGTTAAATCCGAATGATTTTAACGAATCTGTACAATTGGATTTGTCTCACCTTGCTGAGGGAAATTATGTAATCAGCCTTCAGAATGCTTATGGCGTTTCCAATTATGAAGTGATTCTCAATAGGTAAAACAATTTTACAATGAATAGAAGAAGCGCCTTTCGAGGTGCTTTTTTTATGGATTTACTTCTTCCAGTATTGCCGTTACTTTATTGGTTTTATACACTTGAAGTTGCCCTTTTGCATCAGAATAAACCAGATAAGCTTGCAGTTCCGGATGATTTTTTAAAAACACTTTGGCTTTTTCCAATCCCATCACCAAAACACCAGTAGCATAAGCATCAGACGAAATGCAATTGGACGCTATAATTGAAGCGCACAACAAATTGTTTTTGGTAGGATAACCCGTTTTAGGGTCTAAATGATGGGCATATTTCACTCCGTTTTCAATAAAGTATTGTCGGTTGTTCCCTGAAGTTGCAATAGCTGAATTGTAAAGCTTTATTATGGCTCTATTCGGGTTAGCATCTTCTTTATTGTCATAAGGTTCTTCGATACCGGCCTTCCAGTAATCTCCGTTGGGTTTTTTACCATTGGCAAATATTTCACCGCCAATTTCAACGATAAATGATAATATGCCTTTAGATTTTAAAAAATCGGAAATCACATCAACAGAATAACCCTGTGCAAAAGCATTAAAATCCAAGGCCACACGAGGATCTTTTTTTACAACGCGGTTCCCTTTTAATTCAATCAAGTTAAAACCTGTAAAGCGAAGAATACTGTCGATTTTTTCCGGCGCTATTTTTTGTTTTTTTCCGGGTCCAAAACCCCAAGCATTTACCAAAGGCAATACCGTAGGATCGAAAGCACCATTGGTGTTTTTCCAGACTTCCTTTGCCTTTTTAAAACAAGTTGTAAAGTATTGGTCTACTACAACGTTAGGTTGGTTGGTGTTGATTTTTGTGATGATGGAATTAGGGTTGTAAGTAGAAACAGAGAGATCAAAGTCTTTTAGAATGGTTTCTATTTCAGGTTGAAAATTGCGTTGTTCAGTATCAAAATAGCTAATGTGGTAAGTGGTGCCTTGGGTATAACCTTCTATTTTGATGAGATCAGATTGCGAAAAGCAAACGGTGTGCAGTAAAATCAATATCCCTGATAATTGGTTTTTTATTTTGTAAAGCTTTTTGTAAGGTTGCATTGTTCTTTTTACGTTAGGCATGATATTTTGGCTTTAGTTTTCAAGAGTTTAACAAGTTCAAGCCTTACTTCCCTAAAAAAACTTTAATATTCTTTCAAGACAGCGAAGCTTTTTTGCAAAATTTTCAATACTTTTAAATCGTAATTATAAATCGGGAGCAATATAAAATGACAATAAAAAAGAATTTTCCCAAAATACTTTGGCTGATATTCTCCTCGAGCATCTTCTTCATTATTTTATACTTAGCATTATTCTATTACACCAAAAAGGCAGAGCAGCTTGTATACAAGGATTCTGTTGAGCATTTTGATAATGAAATTCACAAGTTACTCGATTTAGAGTCAAAGCCTATTTTGGTAGCCATAAATAATGATACCAATTGGGATGAGTTTGTCAATTTTATAAAAACCAAAGACCAAGTTTGGTTCAATCAAACGATAGGCAACGAATTGGAGATTTACGATGCCGAATATTTAGGCGCTTATGGTGCCGATAAAAATTTCATCATCAGAACACCAACACCCGCTATTAAAAGCCTTGACTTTATTCCCAAAACAGCTATGGATGCCGTGGATGATGAGGGGATAAAGAAATTCTATCTGAAGATTCCTGAAGGAATAGTAGAAGTAACCGGAGCCGCCATTCACCCTTCCGACGATCCGCTGAAAACCAAAACACCAACATCGGGTTATTTTTTTGTGGTTCGATTGATGGATAATCAGTTTGTAGAAAGCCTGCAGCACATTACCAATTCAAAGATACAATTAGCGGCTACGGATTATGTTTTAAAACCTGAAAAAAGCACCATACATTCCGTTTTTGATTTGAAGGATTCAGCAGGGAAAGTGATAGGCAAATTGGTTTTTCAAAGGGATTTTGAAGTGTATTTTGATTATACTACTCGTTTGTTGTATGTTATCATAATAGCCTTTTTTATAATATTACTGCTCAATCTGTATTATACCCGTAAGTTTGTTTATTATCCACTGTATTTAGTGCGCAGAGTCTTAGAAACCGGTAATAAAAAGGCCATTAGATTATTGAAAAGAACCAATGGTGAATTTAGTTACATCGGGAACTTATTCGAAGAGAATAATAATCAGAAAATGGAACTGATTACGGCCAAAATCCGAGCAGAAGAAAGTGATCGATTGAAATCAGCTTTCTTGGCTAATTTGTCTCATGAGATTCGAACGCCTATGAATGCCATCAATGGTTTTACCGATCTGATCCTAAATACCGATATCACCGAAACAGAGAAACTGGAATACTTAACCGTAATTGAAAAAAGCGGGAAAAATTTGGTTTCCATCATCGACGATTTGATTGAAATGTCTAAAATCGATTCTAATCAAATCATCCCTAACTATACTCAGGTGAACCTCGAATCTTGTATGAATGAATTGTACGAGACTGTAAAAGTGACGATACAAAATAAAGACATAGAATTTATTTTAATTAATAGTTCGTTACCGGCCGCTTTCAATATTGTTACCGACGATATCAAGCTTAAGCAGGTGATTATCAATCTTTTGACCAATGCTATTAAGTTTACCGATAAAGGAATGGTGACTTTTGGTTATGAAATAGATGAACAAAATCAACTAATTCATTTTACTGTAAGAGATACCGGTTTGGGTATTGATGAGGTAGAACACAAAAATATTTTCGATCGTTTCAAAAGGGTTGACAGTGATGTTTCTATAAAAGTTGGTGGTTTAGGCTTGGGATTGGCCATATCAAAAGCCTATATAGAATTGCTGGGCGGTAGTATTACCTTAACTTCTAAAGTTGGCGAAGGTTCTACTTTTTATTTTTCTATACCATTGCAATATGCTAAAGTGGAGCAAATAACGGTTCGTCCGGTTAATGAGAGCGAAACCACTAAATCTGAACGCAAAGTTATTTTGATTGCTGAAGACGACAACATCAACTATTTGTTGTTTCAAAAAATGATGCAACACAAAAATTACGAAATTATAAGAGCCATTAACGGTCAAGTTGCAGTGGAGTTGTGCTTGGGTAATCCTAATATTGATTTGGTATTGATGGACATAAAAATGCCTATTTTAGATGGTTTTCAGGCCATTGAACAAATCCAGCCTATACGTCCTAATCTCCCGATTATTGCCCAAACAGCTTATTCTTCCTCTGAAGACAAAGCTAAAATTGAAAAAGCCGGTTTTGCGGATTACATTACAAAGCCGCTCAACAGAGAGCGTTTGTTCGAATTGTTAGACTACTATTTAGATCCATCGAAAAAAACGCAATGAATTTCAAAGCCAAAGTACTGTTAACGGTTGCAAGCTTGTTCTTAGTTCCAACTTTTTCCCAACAAAAAGAAACGGACAGCAGTACTGTGAAACAAGACAAAAGGCTTTACTTAAATCTGGATATTGCCAGTAGGTATTTATGGCGTGGACAATGTTGGGGTGGCGATTATATTGCGGTGCAGCCTACAGTTGAGTTTTCAATTGCACCCAAGTTGACATTCGGATTTTGGGCGACTACCAATTTTAAACGGGATTACTTTTATCCGGATGGTGTTTCGGCCTATAAAGGCTATCAAGAAATTGACTTTTACCTCTATTATCAGTTGACCGATTTTTTACAATTCCAGTTGTGGGATTATTATTGGCCGTCTGTAAGTAAAGTAGAAGGCGTGAATAACAACTACTTTAATTACGGACCGGATGGTTCGAAAACAGTAGATGCGATGGTGTACTTTGATTTTTCCGATGGCTATCGGTATCCGTTTAATGCAACGATAAGTACTTTAATTGCTGGGAATGACTTTCGGTATGACACCAACGGAGAAAATCCGAAGCGAAATTTCACTACCTACTTAGAGCTTGGGTATACTTTTTCTTTTTTTAAAAATTCATCGCAGAAATCCCTTCAAGATATAGAAGTGTCACCGGTAGTTGGTGCTGTACTGAACAATGAAGCAGCCTATTATACTTATGCTGACTACGATAAGGTTTCTTGGGTGAATTTAGGCGTGAGTACAACTAAAACCTTGTCTTTAGGTGGTGATATAAGTATTCCGATAACCTTGTCTTATACACACAACGGCGCTGTTAAAAACACCGAAATTTTTGGTAAAAACTTTGTGGTAGCTACGCTGAGTTTAAGTTATTAAGCCGGTTCGCCGTATAAGTCGAATTCTGTAGCGTCAATAATTTTGATTTGGGCAAATTCTCCTGTTTTTAAGTAGTATTTTGAGGCGTCAATCAACACTTCGTTATCCACATCAGGGCTGTCAAATTCGGTTCGTCCCACAAAATATTGCCCTTCTTTTCTATCAATTATACATTTGAAAGTCTGTCCGATTTTCTCCTGATTCAAATCCCAAGAGATCTGCGATTGTAAGTCCATAATTTCGGCCGCTCTAGCTTGTTTTACGTCTTCAGGTACATCATCCTCTAACAAATACGCATGGGTGTTTTCTTCGTGGGAATAGGTAAAACAACCCAATCTTTCAAATTTCATTTCCTGAACCCAATCACGCAGTGTTTCAAAATCTTCTTGTGTTTCACCCGGATAGCCCACAATTAGAGTAGTACGAATAGCCATACCGGGAACAGCAGCGCGAAAATCATGCAGCAATTGAGTGGTTTTGGCTTTAGTAGTACCGCGACGCATTGATTTCAAAATAGGATCGGCAATATGTTGCAGTGGAATATCTATATAATTGCAAATTTTAGGTTCTTTTTTCATCAGTTCCAATACATCCATCGGAAATCCTGTAGGGAAAGCGTAGTGCAAACGAATCCATTCAATGCCGTCAACTTTTACTAAGTTTTCCAACAACTCGGCTAAGTTTCTTTTTTTGTATAAATCCAAACCGTAATAAGTTAGGTCTTGGGCAATAAGGATTAATTCTTTTACACCGTTCTTAGCCAAACCTTGCGCTTCTTTTACCAATTTTTCAATCGGTTGTGAAACGTGTTTACCACGCATAATTGGAATGGCACAAAAACTACAAGGTCGGTCGCAACCTTCTGCAATTTTTAAATAAGCATAATTTTTGGGTGTCGTGGTCAAACGCTCGCCTAAAAGTTCGTGTTTGTAATCTGCGCCCAAAGCTTTAAGCAGTAAAGGCAATTCGGTTGTGCCGAAGTATTGATCCACGTTGGGAATTTCTTTCTCTAAATCCGGACGGTATCTTTCTGAAAGACATCCGGTTACAAAAACTTTATCAACTAAGCCTTTTTCTTTTTTATCGGCATATTCCAAAATCGTGTTTACCGATTCTGCCTTAGCTTTGTCAATAAACCCGCAAGTGTTAATTACTACGATATTGCCTTCTTGCTCATGAACCACTTCTTTGCCGTTAGCTTTGAGTTGGCCCATTAATACTTCGCTGTCGTAAGTATTTTTAGAACATCCGAGTGTAATTACATTGATTTTGTTTTTCTTTAATGACTTAGTTCTCATAGATTGAATTCCGATTATTGGGAGAGCGTGCAAAATTAAGCTTTTATTTCTAATTTGTTGGCGGAGTATCAATAAAAAAGCCACCCTGTTAGGATGGCTTAAGCTGTATTTGGTTATTCTTAGAAGTTCACAGAATAACTGAAAGTGATATTGTTGTTGTATCGACTTACTCTGGCCGGATCGGTCATGCCGGACGAAATTAACGCTTGGTTTCTGTTCCGATGGTCATAGGAATAGGCCAAATCAATTCGGCTTTCGCCAAAGTTATAACCAATTCCGCCGCTATATCCTGTTAAGTCGCCAAAGGCTTGATTCACTTTATACGGACTTTCTTCAAAGCGATATCCGGCTCTAAGACTGACTTGTTTAATGCGGTATTCGCCACCAATTCTAACTTCAATGGCATTGTCTAAGGCATTACTCATGAAATTATTCAGGTCAGCAAATCCCGGATCGTTTTTCGGTTTGAATCGCAATGCACTGTAGTTTTTGGTGGAAACATCGGCACTGATTAATCCTTTTTTGCCAAATATGTAAGACAAACTTCCGGTCCATTTACCCGGAGTTTGAACGGTATAAGGTAAATAAACTACAGAATTTTGGTAGGAGAAAGGAAATTCTATCCCGTCTTGATTGTTTAAGCTTCGGGTACTAACTCCTTGTTGTAATTCGTCGGTTAAACGAAACCATGTTGGCGACTCGTAAGCTAATCCGACTCTGACACTTTCGATAGGCTTTACAATCGCTCCTAAATTAAAAGAGAAGCCGGAACCGGTAGTCCAAAGTCTGTTTTCAAATAGGATTTCAGAAATGGTAGAACCAGTATCATAAAGCGGATTGTTGTTTCTTTCGTATATAGAGAAGGTTTTGTCAATGTTTACAAAGTGGTAATTTAAGCTTCCACCAAGGAAAATTTTGTCTTTGTAAGCGGCCGAAAAGTTACCGGTCAATTTACCGTTGTATCCTGTTGTTAAGACTTGATTTTCTTGATAATAATTGCCTCCCGTAGGTATATTAGTGTAATAAGAAGTGTTGTTTGGTGTGTTGTTAGTGGCTTCAAAAATGTAAGTGTCATAACCTAAGAAAGCCTGTTGTTCGTAGAAATTCAATTGGTTGAAATTGAAATCGGTCAACACATTGGTCGGAATACCTTGAGCGATGTTTACAAAGTAGTTTCCGATGGAGTTGTTTGGATTAGTTCCTGCTGAGAAAACACTGTTATTCAAATTGTTAGCGTTTTCATAATTGATTCCTATCGCAATTTTATTCCAACCCGTTTTGCCACTTCCACTTTCTTTAAAGATGAAAACTGCTCCCAATTGATTGATGTCTAAAGTGTTGTCATTGTCATTGGTTGAGGTGCCGAAATAACGCGATTTGTTCTTGGCGTTATAAACAGATCCGGTTATGGTGGCGTAGTTGTTATTGAAAAAGATAGATCCCGCCGGATTTACATTGATTGCGGATAAATCTCCGCCTAAAGATCCGAAAGCGCCGCTCATGGCTCTGAATCGAGCGGTTCCGGTTAAGTTGTCAACAGCCAAGCGGATAGCGTCATCCGGAGTGGTTTCTTGTGCTTGTATAGAGGGAACAGCTATTCCCGCTAGTAATAGTAAAAAATACTTTTTCATAGTGCTTTGATTATAATCATAAAAAAGCCTATGCAATGTTAATTAAAAGCATAGGCGTTATTGTTGTTATCGTCTGCCGCCTCCCGAGGATCTGCCGCCTCCGTAGCTGCCTCCGCCTCCTGAAGATCTTCCACCGCCATAATTTGAACTTGGTGTGTAAGAACGTGATGGCGTAGATTGTGTTTGTGTTCTAACGCTGTTGCGAGGTTGTGAACTGGAATTATTAATGTTAGTTCGGGTAGGAGCAGTGTTGGAATTTGTGCGAACCGGTGTTGTATTCGGTCTGGTATTAAAGTTACTGCTTCTAGGAGCATTAAAACTTCGGTTACTTCTAACGCCGTTAGATTGGTATCTGTTGTTGTATGAACTGTTTAAACGGTTCCCGTATGAGTAAGCAGTACCTCTTCTTCCGCCATTGTAATAGCTTCCCCAATGATTGTGTCCATAATAGCCACCCCAACCCGGGCCGTACCAATTGTTCCAAGAATTCCATCCCAATCCCCAGCCAACATTCCAGCTCGGACCATACCAAGAATTCCATCCCCAACCCCATCCGGGACCATACCAGTTATTCCAACCCCATCCCCAATAACTTCCGTACCAGTAATTGTTCCAATAACCCCAACCCCAGTTGTTGTCATAAACATTTACAGTAACGGATTGTGCGTTCTCTCCCCAGCCGGCATTGTTTCTGTCATAAGCTTGTCCATTGCTAACAGAATCGGTGCTAACATTGCTATAGTTGTCCACATCAGTAAATATCTCAGTATTGCTGAAGTATTCCTTGTATTTATTGCTTTCAGAATCGGTTGTGTTTTGGGTTTGCTTGTTTTCGGAACTACCGTAAATACCGTCATCGTAATAGGAAGTGTTTTGGTAAGAACCACAAGAAGTAGCGGTAATTGTCAGTATTCCCAAAACAGAGAACAGCGACAATCTTTGGCTGAATAAATAATAAGTTTTCATATCTATAGCATTTTTATTGTTGGACTATACAAAAATAGTTAGTTTTGCCGAACTATTTAGTTAAAAAAAGTTAAACAATTTTTATGCCAAACTATTCATTATGAGTAAGAACTTAACAAAGAGAGCGGAGGACTATTCCAAATGGTATAACGAGCTGGTAGTTAAGGCTGATTTAGCCGAAAACTCCGGCGTTAGAGGCTGTATGGTGATTAAACCGTATGGTTATGCGATTTGGGAGAAGATGCAAGCAGAGTTGGATCGTATGTTCAAAGAAACGGGACACAGTAACGCTTATTTTCCTCTTTTTGTTCCCAAGAGTATGTTTGAGGCAGAAGAGAAAAATGCAGAAGGTTTTGCCAAAGAATGTGCTATTGTTACTCATTATCGATTGAAAAATGACGAAACCCGTCCGGGAAAACTAATGGTTGATCCGAATGCTAAATTGGAAGAGGAATTGATAGTTCGTCCTACCAGTGAAGCTATTATTTGGTCGACTTATAAAAATTGGGTACAGTCTTACAGAGATTTACCATTGTTAATTAACCAATGGGCGAATGTCGTTCGTTGGGAGATGCGTACACGTTTGTTTCTGAGAACTGCGGAATTCTTATGGCAAGAAGGGCATACGGCGCATGCTACTAAGGCTGAAGCTATAGAAGAGTCTGAAAAAATGATGCAAGTTTATGCAGATTTTGTAGAAAACTTTATGGCTATCCCGGTTATCAAAGGATTAAAAACCGAATCGGAACGTTTTGCCGGAGCAGAGGAGACGTATTGCATAGAAGCTTTAATGCAGGACGGGAAAGCATTGCAGGCCGGAACCTCTCACTTTTTAGGGCAAAATTTTGCGAAAGCTTTTGATGTTAAGTTTGCCAGCAAAGAAGGAAAGTTAGAGCATGTTTGGGGTACTTCTTGGGGTGTTTCTACACGATTAATGGGTGCTTTGGTGATGACGCATTCTGATGATAACGGATTGGTTTTACCGCCGAACCTCGCGCCAATTCAAGTGGTTATTGTGCCAATTTTTAAAACAGAAGAGCAATTTGAGGCAATCAAAGCCTTAGTGGATAGTTTGACGACATCACTCAAGCAATTGAACGTTACTGTTAAGTTTGATACCCGAGACACCTTGTCTCCGGGCTTTAAGTTTAATGAGTGGGAATTGAAGGGCGTACCGGTGCGAATTGCCATAGGTCCGAAAGATTTGGAAAACGGTACTTTTGAAGTGGCCAGACGCGACAACTTGACCAAAGAAGTGATTCCAAGTGAAGGCGCTGCAGCCTATATCTCTGAATTGCTTGCGAAAATCCAAAATGATTTATTCGGAAAAGCATTGTCTTTCAGAAACGAGCATATCACAGAGGTGAATTCTTTTGAAGAATTTAAAGAAGTATTAGAAAATAAAACCGGTTTCATCTCAGCACATTGGGATGGAACGCCGGAAACAGAAGAAAAAATCAAAGATTTGACCAAAGCTACTATACGTTGTATTCCTTTAGATAGAAAACTAGAGGAAGGGACTTGTATTTTTTCAGGAGGTAAATCTGTTGGTAGAGTGTTATTTGCGAAAGCGTACTAATAAAAATCAGAAAAAATATTGTTGCGCCCTTGCGGGATTAAAAAATAGTTGTATTTTTGCCACCGCAATTTTAAGCAAAGATGGCCCGTTCGTCTATCGGTCAGGACGCCAGGTTTTCATCCTGGTAAGAGGGGTTCGATTCCCCTACGGGCTACAATTTTTATCTTAGGCTTAATGGCCCGTTCGTCTATCGGTTAGGACGCCAGGTTTTCATCCTGGTAAGAGGGGTTCGATTCCCCTACGGGCTACAAAATTAGTTGTAAATTAGTTTTATAAAACAATTGTTTAGTGTCTCAAACGAATGTTTTATTAGTTAAAACCAAAGTGATTATTTATTAATTGTGGGAGGTTTTTCTTTTTTAACTAATAGTTTATAAATTATTACAATTAAATTAAAAAGAAATGGCAAATCATAAGTCCGCTTTAAAAAGAATCAGAAGCAACGAAAAGAAAAGAGTGTTGAACAGATACCAACACAAAACCACTCGTAATGCTATCAAAGCATTGAGATTGGCGACTGATAAGTCTGAAGCTTCTGCAAAATTGTCTGTTGTGATTTCAATGATCGACAAGTTAGCTAAAAAGAATATCATTCATGATAACAAAGCTTCTAACCTTAAATCTAAATTAACTAAGCATGTTGCTAAGATGTAATTAGATTTATAACATTATAAAAAAAAGCACCCAATCGGGTGCTTTTTTTATTTCTTGTTATGTGCTTTTTCTTTGAGTTCTTCAATCATTTCTTTGGTAATCGGTTTGGATAAAAAATCGACCACCATAGGGTAGTTTTTCGTTTTCTCTACATCTTGCGGATCTATGGTTGAAGATAAAACGATAAACTTGGCTCCCGGGAAGGTTTCGTTATAACCGCTTTTTAAATACTGGTCCAAAAATTCCCAGCCATTCATAATAGGCATGTTCAAGTCTAAAAAGGTTAAACTGGGATAAGATGGAGCAGGTTGTTCTGCTAATTCTTTAAAGAATAAGATAGCTTCCTCTCCGTTAGTGGCGGTTAATATTTCCTTGGCAAAATCAGCCCGTTGAATCACTTTTTTGCAAAGCATTAAAGTGATAACGTCATCATCTACGCAATAAATCTGTTCCAACATAATCAATCATTAATTGTTTTTAAATACAATGGTGAAAGTGGTTCCTTTTCCAACCGTACTTTCCACATTGATAGTGCCGCCCATAGCTTCGACTTGAGATTTTACCAAATACAAGCCTAAACCTTTACTGTCCGGGTGGTTGTGGAATCTTTGGTACAAACCAAAAATTTTATCTCGGTTTCTAACCAAATCAATACCCACACCATTGTCTTTGAAAGTTAAAACCAAATTATCACCTTCTACTTTAGAGGAGATGTTTACTTTTAACTGTCGGTTCTCCGAACGGTATTTAATTGCGTTAGTCAATAAATTTAAAAAAATACTTTCTAAATAGGACTTGTTGATGTTTAAAATCGAAACCTCTTCCAAATCTATTTTAAGGATGGGTTTGTGTAATCCTATCAAGAAACTCAGCTGATTGAAGACATTTTCGAAAATCTCTTTAATCAGTACTTTTTCTTTATGAATGGACGGATTATCTTTAATGATAACCACCTTAACCAAGTCGTTGATGGTTTCGTTTAAAAGGTGGGTAGATTTTGTGAATCCGGAAATAATCTCTTTCAATTCCGGATCTTCTATGTCCATATCTTCTACCAAGTTCAGCAAACCGGTCAAATTTGATAATGGTGCTCTAAGGTTGTGCGAAGTAATGTAAGAGAACTGTTTTAAGTCCTTGTTGTTTTGTGTCAACTCCCGAATCAGTTGTTCCCGCTCTTTTTCTTTGTTCTTTTCTTCGGTCACATCTCTTTGAATCGAAATCCAGTGGGAATGTTCTCCGTCTTTATCCGTTACCGGAATCATGGAAAAGTTATTCCAGAATTCCTCGCCATTTTTCTTGTAATTAACGGTTTCTACAAAGCATTCTCTGTATTCTTGAATCGCTGTTTTTAACTTGTCAAATTCCAACATGTCCGATTTGGCTCCAATGAACATGATAGGCGACTTCCCAATTACTTCTTCTGCCGTATATCCGGTCATATCAGTAAAAGCCGAGTTGACGAAGATGATATTCGGAATTACATTTTGAGAAGTGTCGATATCCGTAATCATGACGGCATCTTTGGTTTGCGTAATCACGGTTTCCAATAATCTCAAACGTTGCTCTTCTTCTTTTTGTTTGGTAACGTCCTGAATAGCTCCAATCATTCGGATGGGTTTGCCGTCTTTGTCTTTTACTAAAAATCCCCTATCGAAAACATATTTGTAACTCCCGTCAGCACATTGAAAACGGTATTCGTCTTGCCATTTTTCGGTTTTTTGCTCCAAAAAGGAATACAATTTAACCGACATCTTTAAGCTGTCTTCAGGGTGAATGCGTTCAAACCACCATTTCGATGTTTTGCCGACTTCTTCTTTCTTGTATCCGAAAACACCTTGAATTCCTTTATTCCACAAAAAACTGTCGTCCTCAATTTTCCAATCCCAAATCGTATCGCTGGTCGCTTTCGCTACTATATCGTATCGCTCATTGGATTCTAAAATTTCATTGTTGGTAATTTGAAGCTTTTCAAAAACAGATTTGTTGTTTTTTTCGTTGTGCAATAAGATGAATTTCAGAATGATGCCCGAAATTAAGATGAAAACAAAGTCTTTGATGTATAAATATAAGGAAGTGCTCTCAGTGTTTTTGGTATAATCTAAAAAAAATTGGTGGCCAACGAAAGCCACAAACATTAATATAAGGACGTAGATTAATGTAATTTTATTCGAATTATTTTTCATTACACCAAATATAAAGATTTTAGACCAAGTTTGAAAATTTGAGAGAAAACTTATCAAGGTTTTTATGAACTTTTGCTCTAATTTTAAGAAACAGTAAACTAATGCACTAATGGTTTTTTATCTGAAAATAAAGTGTACCTTTGCACCCACAAAAAAGCACACATGGAATCTATCAGAAACATTGCAATTATTGCGCACGTTGACCACGGTAAGACTACTTTGGTTGATAAAATTATGTACCACTGTCAACTCTTTCGCGAAAACGAAAACACGGGCGACTTAATCCTCGACAACAACGACTTAGAGCGTGAAAGAGGTATTACCATTACGTCTAAGAATGTTTCTGTAATGTACAAAGGCACTAAAATTAACATTATTGATACTCCGGGCCACGCCGATTTTGGTGGTGAAGTAGAGCGCGTATTGAACATGGCCGATGGCGTTTGTTTGTTAGTAGATGCCTTCGAAGGACCAATGCCGCAAACCCGTTTTGTATTGCAAAAAGCCATCGACTTAGGATTGAAACCTTGTGTGGTTATCAATAAAGTAGATAAAGAAAACTGTACACCGGAAGAAGTACACGAAAAAGTATTCGACCTAATGTTCGAATTAGGTGCCGAAGAATGGCAGTTGGATTTCCCAACTGTGTACGGTTCCGCCAAAAATAACTGGATGTCGGACCACTGGGAAAATGTTACTACTAACATCGAACCGCTTTTGGATATGGTGGTTGAACACGTACCGGCTCCTAAAGTGGCTGAAGGAACACCACAAATGCTTATTACTTCTTTAGACTTCTCTTCGTTCACCGGTCGTATCGCGATTGGTCGTTTGGAAAGAGGTGTTTTAAAAGAAGGAATGCCAATTTCTTTGGTAAAAAGAGATGGCAAAGTAATCAAATCAAGAATTAAAGAACTACACACTTTTGAAGGTTTGGGCCGTAAAAAAGTAGAAAGTGTAGTAGCCGGAGATATTTGTGCTATTGTTGGAATCGAAGGTTTTGAAATTGGTGATACTGTTGCCGATTTCGAAAATCCGGAAGCTTTACAAACTATCGCTATCGACGAGCCAACGATGAGCATGTTATTCACCATCAACGATTCACCTTTCTTTGGTAAAGAAGGTAAGTTTGTAACCTCTCGTCACATCAAAGATCGTTTGGCGAAAGAATTAGAGAAAAACTTAGCCCTTCGTGTAGCCGATACCGATTCTGCGGATAAATTCATGGTATTCGGTCGTGGTGTATTGCACTTGTCAGTGTTAATCGAAACCATGCGTCGTGAAGGTTACGAATTGCAAATCGGACAACCGCAAGTAATCATCAAAGAAATTGACGGCGTAAAATGTGAACCTATCGAAGAATTAACTATCGACTTACCGGAGCACGTTTCAGGAAGAGCCGTTGAGTTTGTATCAGTACGTAAAGGCGAAATGCTTTCTATGGAAGGAAAAGGCGAGCGCATGATTATCAAATTCAACATTCCGTCACGAGGTATCATCGGTTTGAGAAATCAATTGTTGACTGCTACTGCCGGAGAAGCCATCATGGCACACCGTTTCATTGGTTACGAACCATTCAAAGGAGAAATCGCAGGTCGTATCAACGGTTCGTTAATCTCTATGGAAAACGGAAAAGCGATTCCATATTCTATCAATAAATTACAAGATCGCGGTAAATTCTTTGTTGATCCGAATGAAGATATCTACGAAGGACAAGTGGTTGGAGAAAACTCACGTGGCGATGATATGACCATCAATATCACCAAAACCAAACAGTTAACCAACTTCCGTTCTGCCGGTGCCGACGATAAAAACAAAATCGTTCCGGCCATCAAGTTCTCTTTAGAAGAAGCTTTGGAATACATTCAAAAAGATGAATATGTTGAGGTAACACCTAAATCGTTGCGTTTGCGTAAAATCTATTTGAACGAAAATGACAGAAAACGTTTCAAAATGTAATTTTTGAAATCATTATAAAAGAGAAACCCATTCGTAACTGAATGGGTTTTTATTTACAGCGTCAAATCACTTCGCTCGTGTGGAGCTATTTCCGGCTATCCGTTCCAATCTTTTTTGTGGACAGCACTGTGTAATCGACCTACAATGGCAATAACAAAAAAGGATTTCCACTGCTATCCGGGCTAGGACAAAGCAGTTTTCAGAATACCGACGCCAATCTGTCAAATCGATATTATTCGTTTGCCATCTTTCAGAAACTTCTATCGCTGCAACAAAAAGGCAAAAGGAATGTGAAGTCTTTCCGACCAAGCTTCTTCGGAATGGTTTTTTCCGGGGAAGAATTGTGTAGTCCAATGGGCAGCCGTAAATCCTTTTTCTGTCATCACAGCATCAGCTCTTTTTTGCAATGGCGGATACAAGGCATCTAAGGTTTGGTCGCCGTAGTCAAAATATATTCGGTGCGTTTTAGGATCAGGCAACTGCTTTCTCATGTACGCATAAAAAGCGTCCGGAATCGGATTATTTTCTACCGCAAAAATACCCGGCCAATGCGTCGAAATACAAGCCGCTGCTCCAAAAACTTGCGGATATTCACAAATCGCATACAAGGAAATCAAACCGCCCATACTGGAGCCGGCTATAAAGGTATTGTCTTTGTCCGGAGCAGTAGCAAATCTTTTGTCGATAAAGGGTTTTAATTCGGTTACCAAAAACTTTAAATACAAGTCGGAGTAAGGTTTGAAAACTTCTTTGGTTCGACCGGCTTTTTGCAATTGCGCTGTAACAGTATCTTTTTGAACAGCCGTCAAGCTTTCATATGGCTTTTGCGGAAAATATTCAGGATGTCTTTTAGCGGCTATATTCCAAATGCCTACTACTATGAATTTTTTTACTTTGCCTTCCGCATTCAATTTACCGGCGACTTCGTCTACTTCCCAAGCTTGTTTGTTCCAAGTGGTATTGGCGTCAAATAGCATCTGACCATCGTGCATGTAAATTACCGCGTATTTTTCGGCAGTGTTGTAGCCTTTTGGTAGCCAAACATCGATGTTTCGTGCGTCTATAAAAGCCGACTTAAAGTTTTCAAAACGCTGTACAAAACCACTGGAGACTTTCAGTTCTTGCGCTTGAATCCAACTGTGGACAACTAATAACAAAAGACTAAAAGTGGTTTTCATGTTTTATCGTTTTAAAGTAAAATGGCCTTTGGCGCTGCGTCCGTCTTCAAACTGAATGGAATACCAATAATCGTCGGCAGGCATCTGGTGTCCGTTATAGGTGCCGTCCCAACCGATTTCAGTAGTGCTGAGTTGTTTCAACAATTTGCCGTAGCGGTCGAAAATATAAATGGTAGAACGGTAGTTGTACAAAGCACTTACGCCTTTCACATTCCAATAATCGTGGAATCCGTCACCGTTTGGCGTGAAGTATTTCGGAATTCCTAATACAGGTACTACAATCGGACCTACTACACCACAACCATTTTTGTCACGGACATAAAGTGTATGGAAACCAATTTGTACATTGGTAAAGAAGCCGGTATCGCGATACGGACCGCTTTCGTCATCCAAAGCATATTCGTAAATCCCGGAACCATTCACGGTTACGGCAATCGAATTAATGTCTTGTAAGTCTTCAATAGCAATATTCTGAATAGAAGCAATTTCCGAACCGATTACAGTAATCACTCTCGTTTTGGTACAACCAAAACTGTTGCGAACTTCCACACTATAAACGCCCGGGGTATTTACAGTCAACGTGTAGTTGATTCTCCCTGGCATAATTACGTTGTTTTCATACCATTGGTAAGTGTAAGCAGATGATGGTGTGTTGTCGATAATACCTGCATCCAGCAGTGCTTGGGTTGCCGGTAAACAAATAATAACTGTTTCTTCTTGGTCAATTTTTGGTGTCGGATTGACTACAAAAGGGATTACAGTTTGAGCTGTACAGCTTGTATTGGTAGGATTTTCTACTACCACAGTTACATTTTGCGTACCCGTTCTAAACGGATTCGGAAGTTGGTTGGGAACAGTGCTCGGAATCAATGCATTATTTTCGTCATAGAAATACACATTCATGCCGGTTTGTGTGCCTAAAATTTGAGCCGTAATTCCCGAAGTGTCAAAATCATACAAACCATCTTGATTTAATGATTCAACTTCATCATCACAAACAGTCACTAAAGCAGGATTTACAGAAAAAGCTTGTGGTAAATCATCTACGATAAACTGTAATTGTACTTCGTCATAACAAGGTTGACCACCGGTTTGTGTAGTGTTGTTGCTTACTCTGATAGTGATTGTCTCCGAACCGTTTACAAAATACGGATTGGTAAAGGGTACAATCTGAGTGCCATCGGCTCGGTAGTATTTCACATTGACGCCGGTTTGTCCATTTGTAACTGTCGCTGCCAAGTTTGACGTATCAAACCCGAAAATACCGTCTTGGTCATCGTCACAAGCTCTAATGAGGTTTGCAGCATTAACCGGATTGGCTACCGGTGTTGGTTCAACCACCACATCGAAAGTTTTAAAACCAAAACAAGAATTGTCCAAAGTGCTGTCTACACGAACCCAAATAGTTTGCGTATTCGGGAAGCCGATATTTCTGTAGTTGGTAATGTCTGTTATGGCTAACGAGTTTCCTGCGGCATCCGTCTCAGCTAAGAAATCGGCCTCCGTTTTATAAAACTTGATGCTGACATTGGCAGGTAAAATCGCCGCTAAACTGTTTTGAATCGCTGTAAAGTTGAATGGTCCCGAGATACCGTCGTAGTCGTTATTTATCGCATCCAAATAGTCGTCACACAAATATTGGTTTGGAATAACAAAGCTGGGCGGAATTTGTGTAACCGAAACTACTATATCAATTCTCGCTACTCGGTAACAGCCATTGCTATTTTCTACCCTAACATAAACACTAGCGTTACCGGAAGTGTAGGCGATAGGATTGGTGATTTGTGCTGCAGTGATTTCGTTTTCAGCCGCATTAAGAGAAGTGAAATAGGTAAAGGTTTCATTTTGATAATTCGCCGAAATCACATCGTTTTTTTGGGTCAAATTGAAGATCGAAATACCATCGGTATCATCATCACATTGTTTGAGGGAAATAGGAGTAGTGATTACAGGTAAAGCATAAGTTGTTAGTATGGCCGCATCAGAATACAATCCGCAACTGTTACCGTTTTTATTCAGAAAAACACGGTATTGGTAACCCACCATAGCCGGTGAAACATTCGAAACCGTTAGTGTTGCAGTAGTAGTGCCACTGTAAGTTGAATTATTGGTCAAGTTTGTCCAAGTCAAGCCATTATCGGTAGACAGTTGCCATAAATAGCTATCTACTGCTACAGACGTTAGTGTAAATACAGCCGATTGTAATTCACAAGTAGTTACATCTTGCGGTTGTACCGAGATGGAAATTGGTGCTGAAATAGTGTAATTTCCATTGGGAACACCGTAGCCGCTTGCGCTTAATACTAAACCTTCTCCGGCCATGGTTACCGGTGTGTCACCAAGAATACCATCGCCGTTTTCGTCTGTAAATCCGGCTTCCGTAACATCAAAGCAACCGTCATCATCACTATCTAATTCTATATAGTTGAAAATACCATCGCCATCTGTATCTGCTATAGTGTAATTGATTGTGCCACTATCCGGATTAGTTTCTAACGAATTGGCAATACCATTACTTCCAACCGGACTTGTGGTTATTCCATTGGTATTGTTGCTGTTACTCGGGCTTCCCGATTCGATGATGTCGAAAATCCCATCGTTATCGCTGTCCATATCCAAATAGTTAGGTACGCCGTCATTGTCTTTATCATCGGGAGTGATTCCTGTTCCAAAAATATCATCTATCCCGTCGCGATTTGCATCTACTCCGGATAATGCGGTGAAGTTAACACCTTGCGATTCTACATAATCAGGAATCGTATCATTATCACTGTCAAAATCGTATTGATCTGGCACACCATCATTGTCGGAATCTTTAGGAACACAAGTAGCAATCAATCGCAAGGCAGCTCTACTGCTGTTGGAATCCACTAAATTAATGTTGGTAATTGTAATCGAATTGATTAAGTTTCCTTTGATAGAAAATGTGCCAGTACCAGGAGGTAAAGCAATGTTGTCATTCAAGCGGAATCGAATTTCAAAAGAAGAATATTGGGTAACACCACTTTCAAAAATGCCATCGTAATTGGTGTCAATTAGAATTTGGTCATTAGGATTTAATACGGTAAGTGTTTTGTTAATCGGGCATTTTATTCTGAACTCTGTTGACGCCGTAAAGTAATCACTACTAGCTGCTACTGTAGCATATTCTACAGATAAGCTGATTGGATTGTTAAAAGTTGCAATATAACTTACACTGTTGTTTTTTCCGGTGGCGGCTTCAGTAGCAAAGTTTCCTAAAGCATCACCTGTAATAGGAGTAGCCGACGGTGTTCCGGTACCTGTAAAACTTAAACTTCCAATAAACGGATTAATATAGTCTCCTACAAATACTGAACCCAAGGTAGTATTGGTTAGATTGACTCCCAAATCGCCATAAGATTCAGTACAGTTGGTAATCCCATCGTTATCGTTATCGACATCTACGTTGTTGATGATACCATCATTTTCATCATCAGTCGGACAAGAACTTACCGGGATTTCATTAGAATTGATCGGTAAGGTACAACTTGATATGGTAGCAGAAACATAGTAATATCCCGGGCCCAAGGCCGAAGGTGTATAACTGCTGTTGGTGGCACCGGCTATAGGATTGCCGTTAAAATACCACTGAAAAGTGTCAAACGGACTCAATGTATTGACCGAAAGTACCGTATTGGGAATACAGCTTAATTGGTTAGGATCCAATTGCGTGAAAGAAACTTCGGGTTCAAAAGTAAATCCCGAGTAGTAACCCCCAAAAGTAGCAGCACCACTGGAACCGTAAGCAGCCAAATATAACTCTTGGGTTGAGAAAACAGAAACATTTCCACTTAGTCCGGTGATAACATAAGTTTCATAGTCAACATTCCCTTGAACTGCAGTCGGACCGTTTACGTTGGCGATAACGGATAAAGCGGCCAAAGAGTAAGGAGTGCCATCGATAACAAAACTCAGAGCAGCACCAACTTTGGTAACTATAGTTACTCTTCCGGTAAATTGACGAGAACCTACATAATCAATTGCAGGAATATTATCAATGATTCTTGGGGTTTGACAGCTCAGTGGCGGTACAAAGAACAATTCCTGATTGCGCTGGTCGGTAGCACCGTTATCACCTATGCTTTGGTAAGCGAATACCTTTTGACTTGTTTGAACGTACAAATTGCCTGCGGCATCAAAATTAGAACCGTCTAACACCAAATAATCTCCGGCATTGATGGTGAAATTGGGTGTGGTTGCACCGGATAAAAACACTTCGGTATTGTCTGTATCGGCTACTAAGAGTACTGTTTCCACGGCATCTATACCGGTACTTTTTATAAAAATGTATTCTGTATTGCTAATTCTTTCCAGGGGAACTATTTGATCAAAGCCCAAGTCGAGATTTCCTTGTGCATTACTGCCTCCAAAGGAGCCACAATTCAGGGCAATGGGTTTGTCTGAAGTCACAAGCGCACCTATGAGTCCGGCACGATTCGGATCGTGTGGTCCTTGCACTGTCATTACATAACTTTCGCCACTGTTGAGTACTATACTGAAAGGTGCATCCCCGGTACCGCTGTTAACCGGTTGAATGCCTGTTCCAAAATCACTAAAGTTAATAGTGGTATTATTCTCGGTGGCTAAGACTGAAATGAAGGTGGAATGAATGTCGAAATAGTTGGCGACTTGCAAATTCGTCAAAGCGCCGACTCTGAAATGCGTGCCCAAGGAAGCTTTTCCTTTAGAAACCAATTGCCCGGCTTGATTACCGCTACCGGCAGTTACCCTGGCCGACACATAAATCAAGTCATCGGCTTCTACGATGTATCCTTTGTTGGAAAAGGCAATGTTGGAAGAACTCGAATCAATATGCAACTGAGTGTCATTTCCGAAACCAACGTAATAGACATAAGGATTACTCCTGGAAACGATTCCGGTAATGGTGTTGCCGCCCAATTCTATAATTCTGAAATTGATAGGATTAACGTTGGGCGTAGAGATATATAAATATTGGTCTTCGGAAATTACAGAACTGGATCCGGATAAAGGTGGAATGTAATGTGTTTTACTAAATTGGGCGTAACAATTTGCCGAAAAAATAGCGATTACTAACCAAAAAAATAACTTCTTTTTCATTCGCTAAAATTAGGAAATAAAAAAGAAAACATAAAAAGAACCGGTCTATTTATGTTTTCTTTAAGAATTGATAATTTCAGCAAGACCAATCGGAGTTGGCCTGATTGTATGGTGATTGATGATTGTCTTATAAATCGCGTTTTTCGATGATTTTGTAAGAAGCATAAATAAAGAGCGTAGCCCAAACCAAAACAATGACTACGGAAGTATAAGGTACGTCATAATTTCTCAGGTCTTCTACTCCAAGTTGGCTTCCTATTGTTCTCACAGCATTTAATTTGGTAAAAGGTTGCGGAACCAAACTCCACATCGACATCAACGGAAAATAATCGTATATTTTATCGATCAATGCCGGGTTTCTAAAGTTATTGTAAGCAATGGCGTAAGATATCATTTCAAACATAAACCACATGAACAAAAAGCCTAAAGCAAAAGCAGACCGTTTGATTAGTACGCCTATGAATAAGCAAAAAGAAAAGAAACCTATCAATTTTATAAAGTAAGCAAACAGATAATCCATTTTAGAGAAAATGATACTCATTTCATCATACGAAGAAAAAACCAGCCCAAGAATTAGCGAAACAATAAAGACAAACAAAGTCGATACTGCCGCAAACGCTATAATGGTGTACACCTTTGAAATGATGAATTCTTTCTTGCTCATTCCATCAATCAAGTTTTGCTTCAAAGTACCATAACTATATTCGTTGGCCATCATCGAAACTATAATGACAGCTAAAAATATTTTCAGAAAGGCAGCAATGAACGTGTTAAAATGCCAAATGAACGGAAAATCGAAAATTCCTTGATCGGCTAATCGAATGTGAATCGGACCAATATCAAACTTGATGGAGGCTATGAAAGATAAAAATGTCAATAACAAAAAATAGGTAATCGTTAAGATTCTACTGGCCCTATTTTTCCAGATTTTTTGGAGTTCTATGGATAAAAGTCTTTTCATTACAGTAGTCTTATTGGGTTAGGGCTAAAAATTGTTCTTCTAAACTTAGCTTTCTCAGTACCAAATGGTTCAAAATTATATTGTTTTCAAAACAGTATTGGTTCAATGTCGCAGGTTCAACGTTTCTTTTAAAATAAGCGGTGATTTTACCTTCCGATTCTGAAGCTTTTTCAATATCAGGATGTTGGAGTAAGATGTCTAAAAGGCCATCTATATCTTCGGCTTGAAGTTCAAAATGTCCTTCGTGAGCTATCATTCCATCTACGGTGCCGTTGTATAAAATTTCTCCGTAGCGCAAAACCAATACGTGACTACACACTTTTTCCACTTCGTCTAACAAATGCGAAGCCAATAAAATGGTTGTGCCTTGCGAAGCGATGAATTTAATGATGTCGCGAATTTGATGAATTCCTTGAGGATCCAAACCATTCGTAGGTTCGTCCAAGATCAGTATTTCGGGATCATTTAATAGGGCAGAAGCGATGGCTAAGCGCTGTTTCATCCCCAAAGAAAAGGTCTTGAATTTGCTGTTCTTGCGATCACTCAAACCTACAATTTCTAATTTTTCTTCGATTTTTGAATAATTGATGCCTTTGATTTTGCAAACCAATTCCAAGTTTTCTTTGGCAGTCATGTACGGATAAAAGTTCGGACGCTCAATAATGGCACCTACTTTTTTTAAGGCTTGGTGGGTTTCCATTGTTCCGTCGAACCAATGGTATTCGCCGGAGGTTTTGTTGACTACATTCAATACTATTCCTAAAGTGGTCGATTTACCACTGCCGTTTGGGCCGAGAATGCCATAAACATTGCCTTTTTGAATGTCGAGAGAAACGTCATTTACGGCATGGATTTTACCGTAACGTTTGTGCAGGTTTTTAATGGATAAGATAGTCGATTTCAATGGTCAGTTTTTTGATTTAAAAGTAGGACGAATGAAATCGGATTTTGTTACCGCTCTTTTTTATGAAAATAAAACCGACTCAGGAATTGTTTCTTCAAATTCAGATAAAAAAGGGTTTCATTAATTTCTTTGAGCTCTGTGGTGAGTACAATTTTATTACCGCGACTGTCATTAGTGGCTTGTGTCTTGCAAATCTTACACTCGTACTCGCTGAAATGAAGGTTAATTTTTTTGGTTTCCACATAGCGATGTCCTAGCAGTGTACAACGGTAGTGCTTTTTCTCCAGTCCGAATGTAGTGTTGTCGGTATTCATGGCATAAGATTTAATGTCTTGCACTTCGCTGAAAAACAGCTTGTTGCATTAGGTTAAACTTATGGTTTTACCGTTTAAAAGCAAAAAATAATCGATAAACTGCAGTCTTTCAGTTGCTTAAACGCGATAAAACTGACAAAAACTGATGTTTTTCTTTTATTTGTAAGGCACAATCACCGGTTGCCCAATTTGGAAATCCGGTAAGGCTAAGTCGTTGTTTTTAAATGAATTGGTTCGGTATAAATTCTCGCCTTCAAAAGGAATAGAAGGATAATAAGAGAAAGATATTTGAAAACTGTTGAACACCAAATAATCATTGTTAATCAATACACCTATGCTGAACTTGGAGTACAATCTGCTATCCAAAAATCGATTATTTTCATTGCCTAAAAAGGCAAATGTCATGTTGTAAAACGGACTGAAGTGAAACCCGTGCCAATTGCCCGGCGCGTAGGTTTGGGTTTGCAATGCCAGTGAAAATTTCCGAGTACCATTGATAAGCGGATTGTTAAAACCCACTATACCATTATCGTCTGAAATGAGCAAACGGTCTTTGATAATAGGTGCTCGATGGTTACCAATGACTAATGTCGGCTTGACAAATTGACGCAGTCGCCAGTCGCCCATGTTCAGCAAATTGGTAAAGTAATTGCCTTCAATCCTGAAGGTTGTTTCTTCGGTACAGCCATTGTTGAAAAAACTGCCCCATTCGATATTGGTACTGAAATACCCAATGGAAAAATAATCGCCGTAAGCAAATCGACCGCCCAAATAGGTCCGTTGGATGTTGTTTTTTTCCTGAAAACCGCCCGTAATGGCATATACTTGTCCGTACGGAATGTCTTCAATAATCCCGAAGTTGAACAAAAACTTATCTTCAGCAAACTTTCGGGTGTTCAAACCTATCGTGGCCAAGTACAGTTTTTCGTTGGCAAAAAATTGCGTCGGATCATAAACCAGCTCAGGAGTTTGAAGGTATTTTACATTTTTAAATCCAATGGTCGTAACCAAATTAGTTGTTCTGAAATCTTCATTTTTACCTTTGAAGATTTTAAACGAATGACCAAGCCAATATTCTTGAGTATCTAATTTGAAATTCTGCTTGTTAAAAATGCCGCTGTTGTCAGGAAGGGAATCGATAAAAAAGCGTTTTTCAAAAAATGCTCCACCGGCCAATCGGGTTAAAGGGGAAAAAAACTGACGTTCAATTCGAGCGTTTTTGGTGGTGTAATTGTTGAGTGAATTTTCATAAGTGAGCGAAGCATTGATAAACGTATTCTTGATGTTGTTGATGGAATACTTCCCTAAATAGGCATCTCTTCCGGTATCGAAACGGCGGGTATAATCATTTCTGAATTCGTGTCCCAATCCGAGAAAATTGCGTTCGGTGAGTTCAAAATTGCCTTGCGAACTCGACAATGTTCCATTGGGAATTAAACTCCAAGTATCCAAAACCCGAATCGAAATATCTACTGAATCGCGACTACCCGGAATTTCAACGGGTTTGATAATAACGCTTCGGGTGTAACGTTGTCTACGAATCAAACGCTCCGATTCTTTGACAATCAATGAGTCTAATGGCTCATTTTTCTTGAAAAGCAATAAGTTGTGAATGGTCCAGTTCTTCGATTTTATGTGCAAACTGTTTCCGAATTTTTCAAAGCCTTTTTCCGGCTGGTCTTTGTAATTGTCTACACTATAACCAAACGGATCAAGGGTTTCTATGTTGATGTTTCTGATGATTTTACCTTCGTTTCGGTCGAATGATTTTTTGATTAAAAAACGCCTTCTTTTAGCGCCGCTGGTTGATTTTGTTTGGCGGTTTGATTTGAATAAAAGTTTGTAGATAAAGCGGTTAAACTTACTTTTTTGAGATAGATTTTCAATTTTTTTATACACTATAGTCGAATCGTTGCCACTGTGTACGTCTTTTTTCTGAGCCGTAGCAATACAACAGCACAGTAAAAGCAGAAGGAAAAGATAGGGCTTCGAAGTCATAGCTTATAGTAACGAAAGGGAAAGATATAAAATAAAACAGCGTTTAAAAAAAATCCCCAATTGTTTTAACAATTGAGGATGTTGTTTTTTGAGTATTCAAGTTAAGATTTTTGCTCTTTATTGAAATAAACCAAGTAGTAATACATTTGTTTTTCTTCGTCCCAGCCTTTTTCTACAAACTTTTCGGCACTTTCCGGATTGATAAAGTCGAGTTTAATTTGAATGTTGGTATCCAAGTTAATCACGTTTTTAATCGATTTTCTAACATCGGTAACCGCGGCATTAGCGATAGGGAAATTGGTGATGTCTTCTATGCTGTATTTTTCACCTTTGTCTACTTTGTAGTTTTTGAACTCCGGAATCAAATCGGGATTGTCCAATACTTCATTCAAGAATTTGCTTTCTTCAAACTCATCGTTCTTGGCAAAGAAATTCACAGAACGGTTCATAAACATGACTTCTTCTTTTTTGTCTTCGGCCGGAAGAACCACATCTTTGGCAAAACCTTGGCAGAATTTCAAATATTTTTTGGTGTAGAAGTTTTCGTCTTGGAAAGCATCTACCGAAAGGAAATGCTCTAACCAATAACGCGCATCATAACGGTTGCTGTCAACGGTCAGGATTTTATAACCTTCTTCTTTTTTGTGGTTGAAAATTAAACAACCTTTGTCCAATTTATTCAGGTTGATGCCTTGTTGCAAAATCATTTCCAAAGTGCTGCCTTTTTCTTCAAATTGCATGAAATCGGTTTTGATTTCGCTCTTGAAAACGCCAATGGCATCTACCGTATTATTGTCGATAGAAACATTGGTCAAGTACGCCACATACACTTCTCCGTTCTTAATGTGCGGATGATTGGACTGCTCAAAAAGGTGTTTGGTAATTTTTTTAGAAACTTCGTGAGCGTCACTCGGATTCAGGAAAAGCTCCGTAGCCAAGTTAAACATGTCGTTGTATTCCAAATCAACATCATGGGCAAACTGAAAATAGTTTTCTTCCTTTTCGCGGAAAGGTTTAAAGAAATACTCTTTCAAAAGCGGCACGATTTCGTCGTTTAAACCATAAGGTTGTTCCGATAAAAAAATAGCTTCATTGCGGCTTTTGTTTCCAACTCGGTGGATGGATAACGATTCGATGTGGGCGTTGAATAGGTTGATCATTTTGGTTAAGGTTCTAAGGTGCTGAGTAGCTGAGTTACTGAGTAGCTGAGATTATTTTAATCTTTTGGAAAAGGAAATAATCATGGCCTCAAGTTCTCTGGTTTCCTCATATAAATTTTTAAATTCGTTTTCGTTTAGGTAATTGATGTTTTTTGCAATCTCAATTTGAGTTTGAAATTCAAATAAAGAACCAATGACAATTTTTATGAATCTTAGGAATTCTTTATTGCTATCTCCTCCATAACCTTCAGCAATATTACTAGGTAGTGAGATAGCGCTTCTTCTGATTTTAGATGTTAGACCAAATAATTCTTCTTTTGGGAATTTTTGAGTGATCTGATAGGTATTGGTTACTAAATTCATTGCTTTTGCCAAATTAATAAGTCTCTGATAGTTTTTTATTTTTAAGTTTTTTATTACATAAAAATAAGAAAAAACTCAGCCACTTAGTAACTTAGCTACTCAGTCGCTCTAATTCCAATTCTCCTCAAATCCGTAATCTTCAAAGCTGTCGTCTCCGCCAAACATGTCTAAATCATCATCGTCTAAATCGTCTTCAAATTCGGAGTAGAAATCTTCGTTTTCGGCTTCAAATTCTTTTTCCGGTGCGGTATTGGGTAATTCTCCGTGAGAGAACAACAAAGCCGGATAAGTTTCGCTGCTTTCCGGTTCTTCGATGGCGGCTAATTCAACTAAGAAAGTCCACATGTTGATAAAATCGTACACATAAATAATCTTAGTTTGGTCGGCGCTCAAAAGTTGGTTTAACGGATAATCGCTCATGATTTTCATTTCACCCGGAACATCGCCCGAATCAAACATTGGAATTTCCTCTTCTTGATTCCATTGATCGTCACAAGTGTAAAAAGACGCTACTTCCATGCCGTCAAAACCAAAGGCATTTACAATGGCGTTGTGTAAATCCTCTAAAGTGTCGTCTTCCTGTATGGCAATGTCTCTGAAAACATCTTCTTCGGCGTCGAGTATGGCTCTGAATTTATAAATCATAATCGTAATTTTTATAAGCGCACAAAGGTAAATTTAATTTGCAATATTTGATTTGTCGAATGCGAATTGTTGAAAACTATTTGCCCACAAAAAAACCGGTGCAAAGACCGGTTTTGTGTTTATTTTTTCTCTTCTTTACAGAGGCCGACGATTTTGTGGAAAGTGTCGTGCAAGGCAGCCAGCGATTTTTTGATTTCGGCATCGCTTTGCTTTCTTTGCACCATATCGTTTACTTTTTTGGTTTCTTTTTTCAAGATCACTAACGATTCTATCAATTTCGGACTGCGGAATTCTTCCGGCATGTTTTCAACCGAAAGGGCTTCGGCTTTTTCTACTAAGAGTTCCGAGTGCGTTTTTATCGGATCTAAATTTCCTTCTTCAGAGGCATGAAATGTTTTTGAAATAACTTCGTGATACGCTCTGATTTCAGGCCAACGCTCGGTTACCGTTTGTGCCGAGACTGAATTCAAGGCAAAGAATGCTGCAAAAGCAAACAGGGATTTGATAATTTTCATAGTTTAGTGGTTTTGGTACTGCAATTGTACTGAATTTTCTCGTGATATTTTGTTAAAGCTACTTTTTTTTGAACTTTAACAATTCATCCTTGAAAAATTACAATTCGGTTAATTTAAATTGGGCAGCGTTGGAATTTATTAGAAGTTTGTTGCATCAAAACATGAACAATGAAGACATTTTACACTTTCGTTTTACTGGTAGTAGCTTTTGCTACCCAAGCCCAACAAACTATCTCGGGAACGGTGCTGGATGAAAAGAATAAACCCATCGCCGGTGCGAACATTTTTATTGAAGGTACCTATGATGGTGCTTCATCTGATGACAATGGTCGTTTTACTTTTACTTCAACCGCTACAGGGAATCAGGTATTGGTGATTAGTTTCCTAACCTATGAAACTTTAAAGGTTACCATTGATGTAGCCAATGGTCAAAATAAAACGTTCAAACTCAAAGAAAGTGTCAATTCTTTAGATGCTGTTATCGTTACTGCCGGAACGTTTGATGCCGGTGAAAAAGCCAGAGTTTCGGTGTTGAAACCCTTGGACATAGTGACGACTGCCGGAGCTTTGGGCGACATAGTTTCGGCTTTGCAAACTTTACCCGGAACCCAAACCGTAGGTGAAGACGGCAGACTGTTCGTGCGTGGCGGGGAAGCCGATGAAACCCAAACGTTTGTGGACGGAATTCGGGTAGCCCAACCTTATGGCGCGACTACAGCGAATGTGCCGACTCGCGGACGATTTTCTCCTTTTTTATTCAGCGGTATGTCGTTTTCTACCGGAGGTTATTCGGCCGAATACGGCGAAGCTTTGTCGAGTGTGTTATTATTGAATACCCAAGACGAAGCCACAGAGGAGAAAACGGATATCTCATTAATGACCGTTGGTTTAGGTTTGGCCAATACCCAAAAATGGGGTAATAATTCGTTGAGTTTTAATACGGCTTACATCAATTTAGAGCCTTACCAAAAAGTGTTTCCGCAACGTGCCGATTGGAATAAACCATTCCAGTCGCTCTCGGGAGAAGCGGTTTACCGTCATAGTTTTGATTCGGGCATGTTCAAATTGTATGCGGCTTTTGAAGCTTCCCAATTCGATATCAACAGTGAAACTATCAATAGTCCCGATAAAATCAGAGTGGATTTGAACAATAACAATTTTTATCTTAATTCGTCCTACAAAGCCAATTTTGGTTCCCAATGGCAATTGTTCAGCGGATTGAGTTATGGGTATAGCGAAAATAAAATAGGTATCAGTTTGGATGACGTTGCCAACACAGAACACGCTTCACATTTGAAATTAAAATTGAAAAAATCGTTTTCCGATAGGGTAAAATTGTCTTTCGGAAGTGATTATTTCATCACCCGTTTCAATGAAGATTTCAAGGCTAATTCCGGTGGAAACTTCAATAGCGGTTATGATGCTAATATAGCCGCATTCTACGCTGAAACAGATATTTTCTTTTCTAAAAAGTTTGCAGTTAAATTGGGCGCACGTTTGTCTGACAACGATTTGCTGAGAGAAACTGTAATAGCACCGCGCGCTTCATTGGCTTATAAAATAGCTCAAAACGGTCAGTTCTCCTTTGCCTACGGTAGTTTTACCCAAGCACCGAGACAAGAATACTTAAAATATGCCGATTATTTGGAAAGCGAAAAAGCCCAGCATTACATTTTGAATTACCAATACAGCAAAGACCGCAGAACGTTTAGAGCGGAAGTATATTTAAAATCATACCAAGATTTGGTGAAGTTTGACACGCCAACAGTTCAGTTTAATTCTGATTTCAGCAATTCCGGTTCCGGCTACGCTCAAGGATTAGATGTGTTTTGGAGAGATAACAAATCGGTTAAAAATCTGGAGTATTGGGTTTCCTATTCCTATATCGATACCCAAAGAAATTACCGCAACTTTACGGCCGAAGTAACGCCGAGTTTTGTGGCCAAGCACAGTTTAAGCGTAGTGTCAAAATGGTGGATTAACAAATTAAAATCGCAATTGAGTGTGACCAATTCTTTCACTACCGGAAGACCATTCAACAATCCGAACGAGTCTCAGTTCATGAACGGCAGCACCAAAGGGTACAATAACTTGAGTTTAGGTTGGGCTTATTTAATGACACAACAAAAGATTTTGTATTTTTCGGTATCGAATGTTTTAGGAACGGCTAATGTTTTTGGTTATGAATACGCCAATACACCCAATACGGATGGTGTTTACAACAGAAGAGCTATTCGCCCAACCGCAGATCAGTTTTTCTTTGTAGGCTTCTTTTGGACCATTAGTGAGAATAAGAAAGACAATCAGTTGAATAATTTATAAAGAGTAACTGAGTTGTTGAGTGACTGAGAGCCTGAGTTAAAGCAAAAAACGCTTAGCTACTTAGTTACTCAGAAACTCAGGCTCTCCAAGAAAAACAGTTCATCCCCAAAAATCTACAATTCGGTCATTATAAATTTCACAACCAAATTAACCAAACTACTTTTGGAGTATAAAATAACTAGAGTTTTAATCATCTAAAAAATCAAGAATCATGACAAAAATTATTACCATTATCGCCCTTTTAGTAAGCTCCGTTTTATCGGCGCAAACACCCTACGAACAAGGAATGACTAAAGCCCTTGGTTTGTGGAGAGAAGGCAAATCTAAAGAAGCTTCCGATGTAATGGAACGCATCGCTTCCGCAGAAAAAAACAACTGGTTACCCAATTATTACGTAGCCATGATTAACACAACAGAAGCTTTCAATCCGGCTAACAAAAGCAACGCTACTGCTTTACTTGAGAAAGCCCAGCAAGCCCAAGATGCAGCTACAGTAATCAGTCCGAATAACGCAGAATTACTGGTGATGCAAGCTATGATTTACACGGCCATGATTGTGCAAGATCCTATGGTCAACGGGATGAAGTATTCGCCTAAAGTGATGGAGTTGTATACTAAAGCCAAAATCATTGCGCCGGAAAATCCCAGAGTAGTTTACTGTAAAGCCGAGTTTGAAATCAGCGGCGCCCAATGGACCGGTGCCGATGTGAAAAAATTATGCTTAGATTTGGAATCCGCCATTCCTTTATTTGAAAAATTCGTACCCGAATCACCTTTTCATCCAAAATGGGGATTGGACAGAGCCCAGCAAGCATTGAAAAATTGTAAATAAAGGTACTAAGGCACTAAGGTTCTAAGAAAATGAACTCAGTGCCTCAGAACCTTAGCACCTCAGAACCTTAGCACCTGAAAAATCAAATGAAACCAATAATCAAAGAAATTCCCCGAGCTATCATCATTTCACTAACCATCTTTTTTGTGTTGGTTTTGATACGATTGATTACCGGAAACAGCATCACCTTCAACTACGCTTTGCTGGTGAACTTTGGCTACACCATGTTGTACGGGATGACTTTATACTTGTCGAATGCGGTTGTTTTTATGTATTTAGACAAAGTGTTCCAAGCGGAACGATTCACCCCGAAACGCATTTTGATAGGGTTTGTTCTTTCGTTTTTGGTTTCGATAGTGGTGATTTTTTTACTCCGCATTTTTGAAGATGTATGGGTAGAAGGCATTCCGTTCAGTGTTTTTTTAAGTCAGGAACACATGGCGAATTATTTGGTTGCAATAGTCATTACTTTGATAGTAACTTTAGCTTTCCACGCCTTTTACTTTTACAAAGCTTATGCGGAAAATAAAGTCAAAGAACAAAAAGTTATAGCCGGAACCGCTTCGGCCCAGTTTGAAAGTTTGAAAAACCAAATCGATCCGCATTTTTTGTTCAACAGCTTGAATGTATTGAGTTCGTTAATTGAAGAAAATCCGGATAATGCGCAAAAGTTCACCACTTCTTTGTCTAAAATTTACCGTTATGTGTTGGAACAAAAAGATAAAGAATTGGTGTCGGTGGAAGAAGAATTGTCGTTCGCCAAAACGTATATGAATTTGCTCAAAATGCGTTTTGAAAACAGTATCAGCTATGAATTACCAACCGATTTTGACAATCCGGAAGCCAAAGTAGTACCGTTGTCGCTCCAACTTTTATTGGAAAACACCATTAAGCACAATGTAGTGAGTGAGCAAAAACCGCTACACATCAAGATTTATATTGAGAACAACTATTTAATCGTTGAAAATAATTTACAAAAGAAAGAAGTCTTGCAAGATCGAAAAGGCGTTGGGCTGCAGAACATCGTTAATCGTTACGGCTTGATTTCGGAAAGAAAGGTTTTAGTGGAACAAACCGAAACCGCTTTCAAGGTCAAAATTCCTATTTTAACCAAACAAATTGTCATCATGGAAACACAAAATATCTACAATGAAAATATGGCTTATGTTAGAGCCAAAGAGCGAGTGGAGAAACTCAAAGGATTTTACGGCAACTTAATTTCGTATTGTTTCGTTATCCCGATTTTAATTTTTATCAATCTTAAAACCAGTAATTTTCATTGGTTTTGGTTCCCGATGTTGGGTTGGGGAATGGGTTTAACCTTTCACGCGCTGGAAACGTTTGGTTATGGAAAATCCTGGGAAGAAAAGAAGATTCGTGAGATTTTGAATAAAGAAAACAATTCAAACAACAAATGGAGTTAGTTATGGAACCCTCGAACGAAATTTTGGAACAAATTGTCAAAGAGCGCGTACACAAGCTAAAACAATTTTATACGCACTTGTTTATTTATGTTATTGGTGTTGCGGTGTATGTGGCTAAGACTTATTTTGGCGTACCGCTCAACTTTTGGCCGATTCGTTTTATCAATGAATTTGTGATGGGATTGTGGACCTTCTTCTTGGTGATGCAAGCAATGCAGTTGTTTATAACACAAAAGGTATTGGGTTACCAATGGGAACAAAAACGCATTCAGAAAATCATGGAAAAGGAAAAAACCAAACAACAAAAATGGGAATAATCATGGAAACTACTAACGAATTTGAACGCTACCAAAAAGCGAAAAAGCAAGTAGAGGAGATCAAAGGGTTTTATGGTCATTTGGTTTCCTATATCTTGGTAATGGGATTGTTGATTTTTATCAACCTGCGCTATACACCACAATATTTATGGTTTGTTTGGTCGATGTTAGGCTGGGGAATTGGCTTGTTCTTTCACGCAATGAAAGTCTTTAATTGGTTCCCGTTTTTCAATAAAGAATGGGAAGAAAAAAAGATCAAGCAGTATATGGAAGAAGAAAAGAAAACCAATAAATTTGAATAATCATGGAACAATACGACGACATAAAATACCAAGAGGCCGCGAAAAGAGTCCAAAAAATAAAAGGATTTTACACGCATGCCGTAGTTTATTTGGTAATCAACACCGCCATCATTATTTCTCAGATTCAATTTAGCAGTAGTGACAATTGGAGTTTGGAACTTCGCCAATTTTCTACTGCCTTTTTCTGGGGTATCGGTTTAGCTGCACACGGACTTTCCGTTTTTATGCCTACCATGATTTTAGGTAAAAACTGGGAAGACAAGAAAATCAAAGAATTAATGGAGAAAGAGAAAAACAATAAATGGGAATAATATAGTGACTGAGATACTAAGTGCCTAAGTTGCTGAGCAAATCAGCAAAATGAACTTAGCCCTTCAGGAACTCAGTCACTCAGCCACTCAAAATAAACATGAACATCATCATCATTGAAGACGAAAAGCCCGCTGCCCGATTGCTCCAACGCAAAGTGGAAAAACTCGGACTCACAGTCAATACATTGTTACATTCTGTAGAAGAATCGATAAATTGGTTCAACACCAATGCGCATCCCGATTTGATATTCCTCGACATCCAACTGTCCGACGGATTGTCGTTTGAAATTTTTGAAAGAATCGACATCAAAAGTGCTGTTATTTTTACCACAGCATATGATGAATATGCCTTGCGCGCCTTCAAACTTAACAGTATCGATTATTTGTTAAAGCCTATAGACGAAGACGATTTGGAGACCGCAGTGACCAAATTCAAAAATCAATTTCAAAAAAGTTTGGTCACCGGTTTAGATTTTGAAGCCATCAAAAAGATGTTGGTGAATCCAATCGACCGACAATACAAAAAACGCTTTACCATCAAAATGGGACAGCAACTCAAGATGATTGCCATTGACGAAGTCGAATGTTTCTTCAGCGAAAACAAAGGCACGTATTTGCACACTGTAGACAATCGTGATTATTTGTTGGATTCGACTTTGGAACAACTCGAAACCGAACTCGATCCGGATGTATTTTACCGCGTTTCCCGTAAATTCATCATCCCGATGAAAGCCATTAAAGAAATTCAGTTGCACAGTAATTCACGCCTCAAAGTGATTTTACCGACCTACAAAGACGATGAAGTAATTGTGGCCAGAGAACGCGTGAACGATTTTAAAGAGTGGTTGGGATAAGCCTGTTAAAGTTGGTAAAGTTTTGTTAACTCCATTTCAATCTGTTACTTAAGTTAGTAACTTCGTTACCTTTCATTATAAGGTATGAGGTTAATTTTTACATTGTTTTTTGTTTTAACATCGATGGGTTGCTCAAAACTTTCGGCTCAAATAGCAGTTTACGAAAAGTTTGATGCCTTTGAAAAAGCAATTCTCAAAGAAGATGATAATACCTATGTAATCAACTTTTGGGCTACTTGGTGTGCGCCTTGTATTAAAGAATTACCCTATTTTGAGCAATTGCATAAAGATAATCCCAAAGTGAAAGTCATTTTAGTCAGTTTGGACAGCCGAAAAGACTTAGAGAAAAAGCTTATTCCATTTGTAGCAAAAAAGCAGTTAACCGCTGAGGTTATTTTGCTGAGTGATAAAGATTACAATGCTTGGTTGGACAAAATTGATGACTCTTGGTCGGGTGCTATTCCGGCCACGCTGATTATTAGTGGAAAAAGAAAGCTGTTTGCCGAGCGCGAATTCGAAAATTTTACTGAACTCAACAACTACGTAAACGCATTTATCAATCATAACTAAATTAGTCACTATGAAATTTTTACCCTTACTTATTTTGTTTTTCAGCTCCTTGTTTTTGGGAGAAACTACAGAGTCGAACGGTTACCAACCGGGCGATAAAGCCACCGATTTCAAATTAAAATCGGTTGACGGCAAAATGTACAGCATGGCCGATTACAAAGATGCCAAAGGATTTATTGTAGTGTTCACCTGCAATACTTGTCCGTTTGCCATCAAGTATGAAGACCGAATCAATGCTATTGCCAAAAAATACAAATCTAAAGGTTATGTCTTGTTGGCGATTAACCCGAATGATCCCGAAGCCCAACCGGCAGATACCTTCGAGTTGATGCAGGAAAAAGCCAAAGAAAAAGGATTTGCTTTCCCTTATTTGGTAGACGAAGGGCAGAAGATTTATCCACAATACGGCGCTACTAAAACGCCACATGTGTTTTTGTTGGACAAAAATTTAATTGTAAAATACATTGGTTCCATTGATGACAATTCTGATGATGCTTCGGCTGTAAAAGAGAAGTATTTGGAGAACGCTATTCGCGCCTTAGACAACGGAACCGAACCAAGTCCGGCCACAACCAAAGCCATAGGTTGTTCTATCAAAACAAAGAAAAAAGCATAAATGAAAAGTCCCGATATTGATTGGGACTTTTTTATTTAATATATCTTTTCCGAATCCAAATCAAGCCTAAGATAAGAGCTGTATAAAAGATAAAGAAAGGAACTATAAACTCAATCCAACCCAAAGGTAACATTACGGCTATAATCAGCAATTGAAATCCAAGACCATAAAGAGAAAGTACAGTCATGAACCAGTTGGGGAAAGTTTTTACTTTGTACGCATCTGCATCAAGTGCATGGATAATTTTGTCAAAAGTGCCGTAGACTATTTGGTAAATGCTAAACAATATATTGACCGACTTTTGGCTTTCACCCGGTAAAGCTCTGGGGGTTTTGTATTCAAATATTTTACTGGTACTATCTCCGCCAACTGATTTGTTTCGTAAAATCACATAATAATAGTTGTATAAAGTACCTTGCAATTGAATACTGATAAAAGCCAAAAGGGTAAACCAAATTGAGGTTGCCGATACATAACAACCTCTCGTCCTAAAATAGGTTGACTAAAAATTAAACACTTTTAGTATCCTATGAAAACACCAAAAAAGACAACATGTCGAAAAAATGAGTATCAAAAAGTTA